>ERZ773072.64-NODE-64-length-59085-cov-25.471049_pt1 | contig 59085 bp, 59 predicted proteins | sample MGYA00580617_ERZ773072 | MGnify/ENA primary metagenome ERZ773072 (study PRJEB29015, sample SAMEA2737970) | human oral metagenome | biome: human oral; feature: human-associated habitat; material: dental | place: China | collected 2122 ...
GCAAAAGCCGAGTGTTAAAAATGATTGAGACCGCCAAATAAGGCGGTTTTCTTTTAGGTAAATTATGAACAAAGGATAAAAAATGAAAGAGCAACAAAAGAAATATGAGCTAACCGATGAGTTTATAGAACACTGGAGTGGTAAAAAACTATACCGAATTAGAGCGCTTGTTACATTTGGCGCCGTTGTGGCTGGACAGCTTGGTGGGTTTGTTGAGTCAGAGAAAAATTTAGATCAGTCATTGTCCGGTAACGCTTGGGTGTACGGTGACGCTCTGGTGTACGGTGACGCTCGGGTGTACGGTAACGCTTGGGTGTACGGTGACGCTCGGGTGTACGGTGACGCTGAGGTGTACGGTAACGCTTGGGTGTACGGTGACGCTCGGGTGTACGGTGACGCTTGGGTGTACGGTGACGCTCGGGTGTACGGTGACGCTCGGGTGTACGGTAACGCTCGGGTTAGATCTTATGCGGTGATTTCCGAGCGTAAAATGATTTTTTGGGCATCAAATGTCGGTTCGGAAAACGGCACACTAACCGTGTTTAACGGTAAAGGTGGTTTAATTGTAACGCGTGGTTGTTTTACTGGGACAGTTGATGAGTTTTTAGCAAAATCCGCCGAAGTGCATGATGATAAAATAAAAAATGAATACAAATTGCTAATCGAAGTGGCAAAAAGTCGAATCTTAGGTGTTAAAGATGAATGAAATCAATATAAACATTCCTTATTCAAGATTTTCCGATATTTTCGGGTGCTATTTTTATGTGCGGATGAATAGCGGTAACCCATCGGCTGTTACTCGGGCGTTAGATGACGCTAAATACAGTTGGCTTATGTTTGGCTCTGAGTTGCGAAATGACATTATCCGAACGGCGGAATCAGCAAACTATCCTGCGGTAGTTAACAACTACGTAAATAATTTTATTGAGTGGGCTAACAGTCAATTTAATGCACCGCAAGATTACAACACAGCAAGACCACTGGTTGATGTGTTACCGGTGGTTAATCTTAAGCAGTAAATCAATATTTAACAAATCCAATAGGCGTCCCAAGTGAGCGCCTTTTGTTTTAATGGAGAAAAAGCATTTGTTAAATACAATTTGCTTGACGAGGTTGAGAATTTAGAGATAAGAGATTCAGTGCATCCATTAATTGGGTATAGATTACAAGGAACTTATGTCAACACAACATCATGGGAGCTATCAGGCAAATCAATACATTGGAATACTCTTAAATATGACATAATCGGAATGTACGAAGAGCCAAAGATTAGTATTGAAGATTTACCTAAGCCGTTTAAGCCTAAAGATGGTGAATCTTACTTCTACATTACAGGAGGCTTTATTGAGTGCGAAAGTGAATTTTGGGATACAAATAATTTTGACATAGCCGCAGCCGAAAGAGGCGGTTGCTATCGCACAAAAGAAGATGCTCAAAAATGGCTTGATTTTATGAAGAGTATGATGGAGTAAGTATGAGTAGATGGATTAAGTATGATAAATGTGTGCCAGCAGAGGATGATTATTATCTTGTGTATCGTCCAAAGTATGAGCCACCAATAGCAGTAGCAATATATGATTCCGATTTAGGGGGGGGGTTTGATTATGCGGATTATGAGATATCTCACTGGCAACCACTTCCAGCACCGCCGAAAGATAAATAGCCTTAGCCTCTATAACCATTTTCGTTAAGGAAGAAGATTTATAAATAATGCCGCTCTTATGGGCGGTTTTTTATTGGAGTAAATATGACTAAACAAGAAATAATCAAAAGATTTGAAAGTTTTGGCTTTAAACTTGGATTAGATCAAGGACTTGTGTTCGGTTTTATAAAAAGGAACACTACATCTATGTGCAGTATGATTGGGAAAAATATAACAATATCCTTATCATTTAACTTAAAACAAGACAAAGATAGAGCGGTTAAACTCATGACTCAATTATTCCCAACTGCAACATATATTGAGCAAAATGAGCTACTGCACGCATGCTATTTTAGTATTCAACGAATTAATTAACTGCTCTTATGAGCGGTTTTTTTGGAGTTTATATGGAAAGAGAATTTTTTGACGAATACTGCAGTCCAGAATTATTAGCGTTAATAACTGGATATATTTGTCCTAAATATCAGATGAAAAGCTTAAATGAATTCGGAATTCCTTTTCTTCGCCCAAAAGGAAATAGAAAATTCCCGCTTGTGTTACGATCTGATGGTGACAAGATTTTGAAAGGTGAGAAAGTGCAGCCGATTACACAAACAAAGGAAAGAAGACGGTCTGCAGTATTAAGTTAGTAAGGGGGATATTATGGCACGTCCAAGAAAACGAATAAATCAAGGATTGCCACAAGGCTTAGTATGCCGGAATCGCAAAAGAGTAGATGGCTCAATCGTAGTTTATTACTACTACACGATGGCCGATAAAAAAGAAGTTGCGTTAGGAAAAGATAAACACATTGCTATTCTGGAAGCGGCAAAGCTGAATATGCAGTATCTCACGAAGAAAGACAATATTCTATTTATTGAAGTGCTTGAACGATACGAAAAAGAGGTTGTGCCGCTTAAAAAAGCTAAGAATACTCGAAACTCAAACATTCAGGCTATAAAGAAATTACGCCAATACTTCCAAGATCCACTATTTACCCTTGATGAAATAGAGCCTATACACATCCGTGAATATTTAAATTGGAGAAAAGACGTTAAACCAACCGCAAATATCGAAGTTGGGTTATTTGGCCACATTTGGAGCATGGCGAGAGAATGGGGTTACACTGAAAAGATCAGCCCATCTACAGGGGTTAAAAAATTCAAAGTAAATTACCGTGATGTGTACATTGAAGATTATATCTTGGATAAAATCTACGACTGCGCCACGGGGGATATGAAGGATATTATGGATGTGATGTATTTAACCGGACAACGTCCAATAGACGTGGTAAAAATCCATAGTTCGCACATCTACAACGATTTACTGCATATTACACAGCAAAAAACAGGTAAACGTGTTGCGATTAAAGTTATAGGTAAACTAAAAGAGATTATCGACAAGCGGATCACTGAAGAAAATCAGTTTCTGTTTACGAATAAATGGGGGCGAAAACTCGAGCGGAGATCGCTTACTGATTATTTCAAAGATACCCGTAATGCGGCATCAAGAAAATATAAAGAGCTAGCAGAAGAGATCAACCAAGTACAATTGAGAGATCTTCGTGCTAAAGCGGCAACAGACCTTTCATTAATGATTGATGATGAACGAGCAAGAAAACAACTCGGCCATACTTCTGCACGTACCACTCAACATTACATCAGAAAAGAAAAACCACTCAATCCTACCAAATAAAAAAGGCTCTTCAAGTGAAGGGCCTTTTTTGTCACAAATCACGTTCCGAAACGTTTTTTAAACTCATTGATTTTATTAAACTTTAAAACCTAAAAATAAGAAAAGGTTTCGGAATTAAAATTGACTTTAGATAGCGTAAATACTGGATTATGCTCTTTTGAAGTCAATGTGAACCAATTTTGGTTTGAATGGGTGACGTTGCATTGCTTGAACTTTCACTGCAACTTCTTTACCTTCAACCACCAAAGTGATTACATCGCTATAGAAAGAATCGTGAGCTTGTGCGTTGTTTAATTCATCGTGATTTAAGATGATTGAAACAGGTGCTTCGCTGCCACCATAAATGATTGCAGGGATTTGACCGTTGTGACGCAGGCGGCGGCTCGCACCCTTACCTTGCGCTTGACGAACTTCAGCGTTAAATTTAAATGCCATTTTCATGTTCTCTTGATTAAAAGTTTAAAATAAAAAATTGCAGGCGACCCAGCAATTTTCCTAAATTAGCTCAAAGACAAACTTTGAGAGCGACGGATTATAAAATATTCAGCCCCACAATGCAAATTTACACCACAAATTTTTTCTAGGCTTTTCAAGGCAAACCGATTAAAATAATCCTCAATTTTTAATTAATTTTAACTAACTGATTGTAAGTGGGTTTCAAATGGAATTTCTTATCAGCTTTTTTACCGATTACGGTTATTGGGCGGTGCTATTTGTTCTGATTATTTGTGGCTTTGGTGTACCCATTCCAGAAGATATCACGCTCGTCTCCGGCGGTGTGATTGCTGGCCTCTATCCTGAAAGCGTCAATTCCCACTTAATGTTAGTCGTGAGTATGATTGGCGTACTTGCCGGTGACTCAACCATGTACTGGCTTGGTCGTATTTACGGCACGCGTATCTTACGTTTCCGTCCAATGCGTAAACTAGTCACCTTAGAACGTCTTAAAATGGTACGTGAAAAATTTGACCAATACGGCAACCGCGTATTATTTGTGGCTCGTTTCTTACCTGGTTTACGTGCACCAATTTATATGGTTTCTGGTATTACCCGCCGCGTCAGTTACACCCGCTTTGTATTAATTGATTTCTGCGCTGCGATTATTTCTGTACCAATTTGGGTTTACCTTGGCGAATTTGGTGCGAAAAATTTAGATTGGTTACACGAGCAAATTAAAAAAGGCCAACTTGTTATTTATATCCTAATCGGTGTTTTAGCTCTGTACCTATTTTGGAAATGGAAAAAAGCGAAGAAACAGGCTAAATAATTTCCTATAAAGTGCGGTTAAAATTTTATAAATTTTCGTCAATAAAAAACGCTTAATAATTCTATTAAGCGTTTTTTGTTTTTGTTAACCTACTCTCACATCTTTATTTTCTAAATAAGTAGAAAAAAGATGTCCCTTGAAACTTACATTTCAAGGGACAGAGCTTTGCGAGAAATCTTTTCTCTTATTGTAACAACGTTTTTCATTTCGCAGTGCCATTACAACGAGGTGAATTCTATCTATTTATTTTTTTATCGTCAATATATTTTTTATACAAAAATCTGTTAAAATTTAAACAAAAAAACTAATAAAAAGGAACCAACCTTATGGGAAATAAAAACTTACATTATATCCTTGGTCTCGACCTTGGTATCGCCTCTGTTGGCTGGGCTGTAGTTGAAATTGACGAAAAAGAGAATCCTCTGCGTTTAATTGATGTTGGTGTACGCACATTCGAACGAGCAGAAGTGCCCAAAACAGGTGAAAGTCTCGCGCTTTCTCGCCGTTTAGCCCGCTCCGCTCGTCGATTAACTCAACGTCGCGTTGCTCGCCTGAAAAAAGCAAAACGACTTCTAAAATCAGAAAATATCCTATTATCCACTGATGAACGTCTTCCTCACCAAGTTTGGCAGCTACGTGTCGAAAGTCTAGATCGTAAACTAGAACGCCAAGAATGGGCTGCAGTGTTATTACATTTAATTAAGCACCGTGGTTATTTATCTCAGCGTAAAAATAAAAGTAAAAGCGAAAATAAAGAGCTAGGTGCGTTATTAAGCGGTGTAGCCAGTAACCATGAATTATTGCAACAAGCTACATATCGCACGCCTGCAGAACTTGCTGTAAAAAAATTTGAGGTCGAAGAAGGCCATATCCGTAACCAGCAAGGCGCATATACTCACACGTTTAGCCGACTAGACTTACTCGCCGAAATGGAACTTCTCTTCTCTCGTCAACGACACTTTGGTAATCCATTCGCTTCAGAAAAATTATTAGAAAATTTGACCGCACTTTTCATGTGGCAAAAGCCTGCTTTATCTGGTGAAGCCATTTTAAAAATGCTCGGTAAATGTACTTTTGAAGATGAATATAAGGCGGCTAAAAATACCTACACTGCAGAACGTTTTGTTTGGATAACGAAATTAAATAATTTACGTATTCAAGAAAATGGCTTAGAGCGTGCTTTAAATGATAATGAACGTTTAATGTTAATCAACCAACCTTATGAAAAAGCTAAATTAACTTATGCACAAGTACGTTCAATATTAAATTTATCTGATGATGCAATCTTTAAAGGCGTTCGTTATTCCGGTGAAGATAAAAAAGCCATTGAAACTAAAACAACACTGATGGAAATGAAAGCCTATCATAAAATTTATAATGTATTAAAGAGTAATAAGCTAAAAGCTGAATGGGCGGAATTAAAAGCAAATCCAACATTGTTAGATGAAATTGGTACTGCATTTTCATTATATAAAACTGATGAAGATATCAGCGCTTACTTAGCAGGAAAACTCTCTCAGCCTGTATTAAATGCTTTATTGGAAAATCTTAGTTTTGATAAATTTATCCAATTATCCCTTAAAGCTTTATATAAACTTCTGCCATTAATGCAACAAGGACTACGCTATGACGAGGCTTGTCGTGAAATTTATGGCGATCATTATGGTAAAAAAACAGAAGAAACCCATCACTTCTTACCACAGATTCCAGCTGATGAAATCCGTAATCCTGTGGTTTTACGAACACTCACGCAGGCTCGTAAAGTGATTAATGGCGTAGTGAGATTATATGGTTCACCTGCTCGTATTCATATTGAAACAGGACGAGAAGTTGGCAAATCTTACAAAGATCGCCATGAACTAAAAAAACGTCAGGAAGAGAATCGCAAACAGCGTGAAAATGCAATCAAGGAATTTAAAGAATACTTCCCTCATTTTGCAGGTGAACCTAAAGCCAAAGACATTTTAAAAATGCGACTTTATAAACAACAAAATGCAAAATGTTTATATTCCGGCAAACCTATCGAATTACACCGTTTATTAGAAAAAGGCTATGTAGAAGTCGATCATGCCTTGCCGTTCTCCCGCACTTGGGATGATAGTTTCAATAATAAAGTATTGGTACTTGCTAATGAAAATCAAAACAAAGGCAATTTAACCCCTTTTGAATGGCTTGATGGTAAACATAATAGTGAACGCTGGAGAGCGTTTAAAGCATTAGTTGAAACCAGTGCATTCCCTTATGCAAAAAAACAACGCACCCTAAGCCAAAAACTTGATGAAAAGGGCTTTATTGAACGTAACTTAAATGATACGCGCTACGTTGCTCGTTTCTTATGTAACTTTATTGCAGATAATATGCACTTAACAGGTGAAGGGAAACGCAAAGTATTTGCTTCCAACGGGCAAATTACTGCTTTACTTCGTGGCCGTTGGGGATTAGCAAAATCACGTGAAGACAATGATCGCCATCACGCTTTAGATGCCGTTGTAGTTGCTTGCTCAACAGTCGCCATGCAGCAAAAGATCACACGTTTTGTTCGCGTTGAGGAAGGCAACGTATTTACAGGTGAGCGAATAGATCGTGAAACAGGTGAAATTATTCCATTAAACTTCCCTGCACCATGGCAATTTTTCAAACAAGAAGTTGAAATCCGTATTTTTAGTGATAATCCAAAACTGGAGCTAGAAAATAAATTGCCGGATCGTCCACAAGCCAATCATGAATTTGTCCAACCTCTGTTTGTATCTCGAATGCCAACACGCAAAATGACAGGTAAAGCACATGAGGAAACTTTGCGTTCTCCAAAAAAATTATGTGAAGGAAAAAGTATAAAAAAAGAACGATTAAGTAATTTAAAATTAACAGATTTAGAAAGAATGGTTAATAAAGAAAAAGAGCCTGAACTTTATCAATCATTAAAAGAACATTTTTCAAAATACGGAGACTATTCAAAAGAAAAATTCTTTAAAAAAGGTGGGACAGAAGTAAAATCTATCAGGCTGTATAAAACTCAAAATAAATATGTTGAATTAAACAATGGTAAAACAATTGCTGACAATGGAGATATTGTTAGAGTTGATGTATTTAAAAAAGAGAAAAAATATCATGCTGTAAATATCTATGCTTGGCAAGTCGCAAAAGGGATTTTATCTAAAGAAACATCTACTGGTTTATTTTTAGATGATAATTACATATTTCAGTTTAGCCTGTTTAAAAATGACTTAGTTAAAATACCTAATCCAAACAACAAATCGGAGTATTTATTTGCATATTTCATTCGCCCTGACGATGAACCTAGATGGATATTAAAATTGCAAGACAATGCAATAATTCCCGATGGATTTAGTAAAAAAGAAAAGAATTCATTTAGATTCAGCTTTCAAAATCAATCATTTATTGAAAAATATCACATTGATGAACTTGGAAAAAACATTAACTTATGTAAGCGAAATAAACGCTTAGATGTTCGCTAATCTCAACTTAATCCTCATACGTATTACGTATGGGGATTTTTTGTAAGGAAATATTATGACATGGAGAAGTCTTCTTATTAGTAAAGGGGGAAAACTCTCTTTGCATCAGAAACAAATTCTGATTCAACAAGAAGGAAACGAATTTACTGTTCCTTTAGAGGATATTGCTATCGTTGTTGTAGAAAGCCGAGAAACGGTAATTACCCTTCCATTGCTCTCGGCATTCGGTTTATACGGGATTACTTTATTGAGTTGTGATGAACAATTTTTACCTTGTGGTCAATGGCTCCCGTTTAATCAATATTATCGACAATTAAAAACCCTTAAATTACAACTTGAAACCAGTTTGCCACTGAAAAAACAACTTTGGCAACGTATTGTGCAACAAAAAATTCGTAATCAAGCAAAAGTCTTATCACTCTGTCAGTATCAAGAAAAATCAGAACGGTTACTCCAGCTCGCTAATTTAGTGAAATCAGGCGATAAAGATAATCTTGAGGCACAAAGTGCGGTCATTTATTTCTCTGGATTATTCGGTTCTCATTTCAGACGAAAAGAAGAAGACAATACCATTAATATACATCTGAACTATGCTTATACCGTTGTTCGTTCAGCAGTGGCGAGAAGTCTTGTGCTTTATGGTTGGCTACCACAATTAGGCTTATTTCATCATAGCGAACTGAATGCCTTTAATTTAGCGGATGATTTTATTGAACCATTTCGTCCTCTTGTTGATTTGCTGGTATGGAACTTGCTCGAAAAAGGATTACTCACCACAAACCTTAGTCCTATATCAAAACAGCAATTAATCAAAACCTTACATCATCAACTGCGATTTAACCAAGAAAAAGTGAGTGTATTAACGGCTATTGATAAAACTGTTGCCTCTTTACAAATTGCACTTATTCAAAAAAATGCGTCATTATTGCAGTTACCAGAGATCGATACATTGCAGGAATATCAATATGAGTGAGGAGGTATTTATGCGTATGATCGTTCTATTCGATTTACCGGTTACCACTAAAGCGAAAATGCGGGCTGCAAACCAATTCCGCCAATTTTTACTTAAAGATGGTTATCAAATGTTGCAACTTTCTATTTACACTCGAATTATTAAAGGGCGAGATGCGTTAGAAAAACATCATAAAAGACTCGTCGCACACTTACCTGAAGAGGGCTCAATTCGATGTTTATCTATTACAGAAAAACAATTTGCGAGTATGGAAATTTTAGTGGGAGAAAAAAAACCGCAAGAAAAAAAGGTCAATTCAAATCAGTTATTGCTTTTTTAGCCGTTTTTTAAACAAAACAAAAGCCCCTAAACCTTACGGCACGGGGCTTTTTGCTGTCCCTATTATAGCACTGCGAAATGAAAAAGGGAGCTACAACTTGTACGCCCTAACATCAGGATGGAGAAAGATTATAGCACTGCGAAATGAAAAAGGGAGCTACAACTCCGCACCTTTACGATATGCGTAATTTGAAATTATAGCACTGCGAAATGAAAAAGGGAGCTACAACGTTGCTGTAATGGATTTAGATCCGCAGCAAATTATAGCACTGCGAAATGAAAAAGGGAGCTACAACTATCTGCAGCATGCGCCATTAACCCGCCCAATTATAGCACTGCGAAATGAAAAAGGGAGCTACAACGGGATTATTGAACGGGTGAACCAAACTTTAATTATAGCACTGCGAAATGAAAAAGGGAGCTACAACTTTTTGCTACATCATAATTTTGTTTAGCATATTATAGCACTGCGAAATGAAAAAGGGAGCTACAACTAGCGTTGCATTAGCTACTTACGGTCAATTATTATAGCACTGCGAAATGAAAAAGGGAGCTACAACTTAACTAATAGCAACAAGGCTTAGCATTGTATTATAGCACTGCGAAATGAAAAAGGGAGCTACAACTCACATTCAAGGCGGCTCCACAAAATGAACATTATAGCACTGCGAAATGAAAAAGGGAGCTACAACTGTCGAATCATCTTTAACTACGCTAACCGAATTATAGCACTGCGAAATGAAAAAGGGAGCTACAACGAAGTCGAATGACAGATCGAGCATAAAAAAATTATAGCACTGCGAAATGAAAAAGGGAGCTACAACTTTCACGTTGCATTTCTTCGAGCTGTTGCGATTATAGCACTGCGAAATGAAAAAGGGAGCTACAACGCAACCAAGTCTAAATGTTCACGTAACGCTATTATAGCACTGCGAAATGAAAAAGGGAGCTACAACTAGTTTTCATTAATTTATATGGACGAAAATATTATAGCACTGCGAAATGAAAAAGGGAGCTACAACAGACAGCACATCCGCAAAGGTTATTACAAAATTATAGCACTGCGAAATGAAAAAGGGAGCTACAACTACCTTGTCCGTTGTTAGTTCTCCGCCTCGATTATGCACTGCGAAATGAAAAAGGGAGCTACAACAAGAAAATTGCAAGCATCTTCCAAGAAAATATTATAGCACTGCGAAATGAAAAAGGGAGCTACAACATGATGCCACGGCAACCGAGATTTTTGTTAATTATAGCACTGCGAAATGAAAAAAGAAGTTATTACAATGCAGTATAAATTTATTATTTAATAATAATGTATTTAACTTCATTCTCTTCTCGCATTTGTTTCCGATGCTCTCTCCCCCATTTTTTATATAAAAAACGGATTAATATCCTAAATAAGATAAGAAAGACGAGGCAAGTAAAGGCAATACCTAAAAGTACGTTCCATATTACACCATTAATAACGCCAATCAGCACTAAAACAATTAAAAGCGGAAATAGAAAAAACACATTAAACATGGCAATAAACTCTCTGCCTAAAAAGCGAATAAGAGCAATTTCATCTTTAAACATATCTCCTCCTTATAGCGATCTTAATTAACTATATCCCTCTTGCTTTTAAATAATTCTCCACTGTATCCACAATCGCTTGTGTTTGCGGATCAATTTCAATATTTACTAAATCGCCAATTTGGCGTTTGCCAATCAAAGTTCTATGTAAAGTTTCAGGGATTAAATTCACGCAAAATTCATCGTTTTTCACTTCACCTATAGTAAGACTGATGCCATCAATCGCGATAAATCCTTTTGTTAGAATATATTTCATCACGTCTTTTTTAGTAGGTAATTTAAACCAAACCTGACGATTATTTTCGCTTTCGATAATCTGTGAAACGCTTGCGGTACAATAAACGTGGCCGGATAAAATATGCCCGCCAATCTCTGCGCCCATTTGCATTGCACGTTCGATATTCACAAAATCTCCTGCTTTTAAGCTACCGAGATTGGTGATACGCAAGGTTTCCTGCATTAGGTCAAAGCTCACAAGATCGTCATGAATTTCAGTTACTGTTAAGCACACACCGTTATTCGCCACGGATGCACCGATTTCTAAGCCTTTTCGCATTTCAGCTGGTAATTTTACGATCTGTGTTCTAAAATTATCACTGTCTTTAACTGCATAAATTTGGGCGATGCCCTGTACAATACCTGTAAACATTATTATTCCTTCATTAAAAATTTTTCCAATATTATAGCAAATTTATGAATTCTCGTCTTTTTTCTCAATACCGTATTGATATTCAAAAACTTATCCGAATTGCGACACCTATCGGGCTTGCCCAATTAGCTCAAACAGGCATGGGCACCGTAGATGTGATTATGGCGGGGCGTGTGAGCTCTGCAGATGTAGGCGGTGTCGGTATTGGTGCCTCTATTTGGTTACCTTTGGTACTTTTCGGGCAAGGATTATTACTCGCCTTACCACCAACAATTTCCTATTTAAACGGTTCTGGACAACGCCATCGCATTGCTCACCAAGTGAGACAAGGCCTTTGGATTTCATTTTTAGTGATGATTCCCCTTGCACTCACCATCTATCATAATGATTTCATATTACAGTTCATGAATATGGATGCCCACATGGCAGATGTGACGATGAATTATTTGCGTGCGATGGTATGGGGCTTGCCTGCCTATTTATTGCTAATTAATTTCCGCTGTTTGAATGATGGCATTGCCAAAACAAAACCCGCCATGGTGATTACCTTCATGGGGTTAATGCTAAACATTCCGCTGAATTATATGTTTATTTACGGCAAATTTGGTGCGCCTGCATTGGGTGGTGTTGGTTGTGGTGTGGCAACGGCGATTGTTAACTGGGCGATGGCAATTTTGATGATTACCTATTCTGCCAAAAACTATAATGAACGTAGTTTGAAAGTCTTTGAAAAGATTATTGAAAAGCCAGATATCAAAACATTGAAAAAATTGACCGCACTTGGCTTGCCTATTGCTATTGCGCTGTGCAGTGAAGTCTCACTGTTTGCCTTAAGTAGTTTATTACTTTCCCCATTAGGCGCAGATGTGGTCGCCAGCCACCAAATTGCCTTAAATACCAGTGCCGTAGCCTTTATGTTCCCCATGTCTATTGCGATGGCAGCAACCATTTTAGTGGCGCAAGAACTGGGTAATCATGCACCACAAAAAGCCAAAATCATGGCTCACGCGGCTATTATTCTTGGCTTGATTGCGGCAAGTGTATTGGCGTTGGTGATTTGGGTATTTAGTGCAGAGATTGCCGCATTAATTGTAGGCGATAATGCCACCGTTATTGCTCTTTCAGGCAGTTTATTGGCAATGGCGGCGATTTATCAATTTTCAGATTCAGTACAAGTCGTTGTGAGCGGTATTTTACGTGGCTATAAAGATACTAAAATTATCCTTTATATCACGTTACTTGCTTATTGGGGCGTAGGTATCCCTGTTGGTTATATTCTTTCCCGCACGGATTGGATTGTTCCAAGCATCGGTGCAAAAGGTTTCTGGGTTGCTTTTATCATTGCCTTAACCATTGCCGCCGCTTTACTCTTTATGCGGATGCGAAAAATCCAATCACAATCTGATGAAGCCATTATTCAACAGTTAGAAAGATTGAAGTAGTTAAAGTAAAAAATAATTTGTACAGAGTACTTTCACACACACACAAATATAAAGTGCTCCACCATGCTATTTTGTTTTTCTTTTAGTCGTTAGAAATATAATAGGAAGAATGAGGATATGAAGTTTCAAACTTGCTACTATTGCCTCTTTTGCTAGAAGAAAATAATTTATGTACTTAACTCCTGCATCAAATTGCACATAAAAAATAGCCACAAAATAAATCAAAGAAAAAGCAAGAATACTCGCAAAATATCCAAAAACATATTTCATTATTCTATTACCTTTGAGCCACTCATATTCTATCTAAGTTTAAGGATAAAAAGTGCGGTCAATTCTGACCGCACTTTTATCTTTTACATCACCACCACATCAAACTGTTCTTGGTTGTAGTACTGTTCTGTTTTAACTTGAACTTGTTTGCTAATGAACATTTCGATCTCTGGCAATAAACCGTGCGATTCCTCTTTAATTAAGTAATCCGCCACAGCTGGAGAGGCATAAACCACAAATTGTTCGCTCGAGAATAAGTGGTTAACGCGAATGATCTCACGCATAATTTCATAACATACTGTTTCGACTGTTTTCACGCGTCCACGTCCTTGGCAAGTTGGACATTCATCACACAATACGTGTTCTAAACTTTCACGAGTACGTTTACGGGTCATTTCCACTAAGCCAAGTTGAGTAAAGCCATTTACATTGGTTTTTACGCGATCTTTTGATAGGGCTTCTTCCAAGGATTCAATCACGCGATTGCGATGTTCATCGGTTTGCATATCAATAAAATCAATAATGATAATTCCGCCTAGATTACGCAGTTGTAGCTGCTGTGCAATGGCTTTAGTGGCTTCAATATTGGTGTTAAAAATTGTTTCATCTAAATTTCGATGACCGACGAATGCACCGGTATTGATATCAATGGTCGTCATGGCTTCAGTTTGCTCAATAATGAGATAGCCACCCGATTTTAAATTCACTCGTTTCTCTAGGGCATTTTGAATACCACGTTCTACGCCATAAATATCAAAAATCGGCTGACTGCCCGTATAAAGCATTAATTTTTCACTTAATTCCGGCATAAATTCATCGGTAAATTCTTTCACTTCGTTAAAACAAAGTTTGGAATCGATATGAATTTTCTCTAAATTAGCACCAATAAAATCACGTAAAATACGCTGTGGTAATGCGGGTTCGCCATAAATTTTAGAACGGGTTGGATATTTGCCTTTACGCTCAAGCACTTTACGCCATAAACGTTTTAAAAATTCCGCATCTTGGCGTAACTCTTCTTCCGTTGCGCCTTCGGTAGCTGTACGGACAATAAAGCCACCTAACTCATCACAAAAAGGCTCAACCAGTGCTTTTAATCTTGCGCGCTCTTCTTCGCTTTCAATACGTTGTGACACACCAACATGACTATTTTCCGGCATAAAGACAAGATAGCGAGAAGGTAATGTAATATCCGTGGTTAATCTTGCGCCTTTTGTGCCCAAAGGATCTTTTACCACTTGTACTACGATATCCTGCCCTTCGCGTACGAGTTCAGAAATGCTTTTTGCTCGGAATTGCTTTTGTTCGTTCACATCCACACACTCCGTATGTGAAACAATATCGGAAGCATGCAAAAATGCGGCTTTTTCTAAACCGATATCCACAAATGCGGACTGCATCCCTGGTAAAACACGGGTTACTCGTCCTTTATAAATATTCCCCACAATGCCACGTTTGGCCTGACGTTCAATATGAACTTCTTTTAAAACACCCGTTTCCACCAGCGCAACGCGGGTTTCATTGGGCGTAACATTCATTAATAATTCAACAGAATCCATTTTTTCGACCTTAGTTTTAATGATATTAGTCTATCGAAAAGGAAAATAGAATAATAGTCCTAAATAAGGTAAAATGTGACCTTTCTCAAATTTTCACGACTTATTTTGGGGTATTTAATGTTTGGTTTAGACCCAACACTTATTACTTTTAGTATTTATATTTTTGGCATGATTTTAATCGGTGTTCTTGCCTATTATTATACAAACAACTTATCCGATTACATTTTAGGTGGTCGTAAACTCGGGAGTTTTGTGACTGCCATGTCTGCTGGTGCATCTGATATGTCCGGCTGGTTATTAATGGGCTTGCCGGGTGCGGTGTATGTGTCTGGCCTGGTAGAAGGCTGGATCGCGATTGGTTTAATCCTCGGTGCTTATTTTAACTGGTTGCTCGTAGCGGGTCGTTTACGGATCTATACCGAATTTAACAACAATGCACTCACATTACCTGAATATTTTCACCATCGCTTTGGCACATCACACAATCTATTAAAAATTGTATCTGCAACAATCATCTTAGTCTTCTTTACCATTTATTGTGGTTCAGGCGTGGTTGCGGGGGCGAAATTATTCCAAAATCTATTCTCAGTCGACTACTCCACCGCCATTTGGTACGGTGCATTAGCAACGATTATTTATACTTTTATCGGTGGTTTTTTAGCCGTAAGTTGGACAGATACCATTCAAGCTACATTGATGATTTTTGCACTGATTTTAACGCCGCTCTTCATCTGTTTAAGTTTGGGTGATACATCACAATTTACAGAAGTGCTACATCAAGCTGAAATCTCAGCGAATAAAGACTTTACCGATTTATTTAGTTCTACCACGCCATTAGGTTTATTAAGTTTGGCGGCTTGGGGATTAGGTTATTTTGGTCAACCGCATATTCTTGCGCGTTTTATGGCCGCTTACTCGGTAAAATCTCTCATTAAAGCACGCCGCATCAGTATGACATGGATGGTGATTTGCCTCGCCGGTGCGATTGGTATCGGTTTCTTCGGGATTCCTTATTTCTTTGCTAACCCCAATGTGGCTGGCTTGGTAAATAATGAACCAGAACAAGTATTTATTGAACTGGCTAAATTACTCTTTAATCCATGGATTGCTGGTATTCTACTCTCTGCGATCTTGGCAGCTGTAATGAGTACACTTTCCGCTCAATTATTAATTTCTTCAAGTTCTATCACTGAGGATTTTTATAAAGGTTTTATTCGTCCAAACGCTTCTGAAAAAGAACTCGTCTGGTTAGGTCGTGCAATGGTTTTAGTTATCGCAGGTATCGCCATTTGGATTGCACAAGATGAAAACAGCAAAGTATTAAAACTCGTTGAATTTGCCTGGGCTGGCTTTGGTTCTGCATTTGGTCCTGTCGTGCTTTTCTCCTTATTCTGGAAACGTATGACTTCATCAGCGACGATGGCAGGAATGGTTGTCGGCGCAGTGGTTGTCTTTGCTTGGAAATCGGTGATTCCTGAAACCAGTGAATGGTTTAATGTCTATGAAATGATCCCAGGATTCATCCTTGCTAGCCTGACGATTATTGTGGTTTCTCTCCTTTCAGCAGAACCTGAAAATGAAGTAAAAGAAACCTTTGAGAAAGCAGAAAAAGCCTATAAGGAAGCAAAATAATGATTGATTTTCGTCCTTTTTATCAACAAATCGCCACCACGAATTTATCTGCTTGGCTAGAAACCTTGCCTTTGCAGTTAAAAGAATGGGAAAAACAAACCCATGGTGATTATGCAAAATGGTCAAAAATCGTGGACTTTCTCCCTGATTTGCAGGCAGATACTATCGATTTAAAAAATGCGGTGAAATCTGACCGCACTTCCCCACTTTCAGAGGGCGAAAAACAACGCATTATCCATCATTTGAAGCAATTAATGCCGTGGCGAAAAGGACCTTATCATTTATTTGATATTCACGTGAATTGCGAATGGCGTTCTGATTTCAAATGGGATCGTGTTTTGCCTCATCTTGCACCATTAAAAGATCGTACCATTTTAGATGTGGGCTGCGGTAGTGGCTACCATATGTGGCGAATGGTTGGTGAAGGCGCAAAAATGGTCGTTGGTATTGATCCTACTGAGCTTTTCCTTTGCCAATTTGAAGCGGTTCGAAAATTACTAAATAACGATCGTCGAGCTAACTTAATCCCATTAGGTATTGAAGAAATGCAACCACTTGCGGCATTTGATACGGTATTCTCAATGGGTGTGCTTTATCACCGTAAATCACCACTCGATCATCTCACACAGCTAAAAAACCAATTAGTAAAAGGTGGTGAATTGGTGTTAGAAACCTTAGTGGTTGATGGTGATGCCAATACAGTCTTAGTGCCATCAGATCGCTATGCCAAAATGAAGAATGTGTATTTTATTCCTTCCGTTGCAGCGCTCATCAATTGGTTGGAAAAGGTCGGCTTTACTAATGTGCGTTGTGTGGATGTTGACACCACGACATTAGAAGAACAGCGTAAAACGGATTGGTTAGAAAATGAAAGTTTGATTGATTTCTTAGATCCAAACGATCACAGTAAAACCATCGAAGGCTATCAAGCCCCTACTCGTGCAGTGATTTTAGCCAATAAATAATGGTTTAAAAAAGTGCGGTCAAAAAACACGGTATTATGTAGCAGTTGCACAAAGACCTAACCGCTTGAAAATACTAGAATCTCCATTGAAAGTTTAACTCAATGGAGATTTTTATTATGGCAGAATCCCACCTTATTTCTCAACTTACCAAATTAATCGAAAGTAGCTATAAAGAAAAAGCAATTCTTGAACATCAACTTGATCAGTTAAAACAACAGAAATCAGATTTAGAGGATAAAATACTTTGTTTTGAGAATACCTTGATATACATTGAACCCAATTTCGATTTAAGGCAAATCAAAACACAATTCAATGTTTCAAGGCTAATAAAACCTCGATTGTTTAAGCAAAATCTTCAATTGTTGGTTGCAAGAGTATTAAAGCAAAGTGATAGTTGGAAAACATTATACTTTATTACAGAGGCGGCGTTGGAATTAGACACTGGCAAAAATTATCCTCTACCCCAAATAGAACATAAATTAGCTGTTGCTCGGGTATTGAAAGAACTGTATAAGAAAGGAATTATTGAACGGAAAGAAGTTGAATTACATAAACGGACACTAAAGCGAAGATTTTTCAGGCGTTCTGAATGGCGATTAAAACCTCTTGAGTAGAAATGGATAAGTAGCGGTAGAAATACCGCTATTTTTGTTTCCATTGCCAGTGAACCTCATTTCGACTGATTTGAATTCTATCAATCCATTCTCTTTTATAAAACTCATTCAGTTGTTTACGAACGGAATCAAGGTGTTTTTCAGATGGTGTGTCAGGATTTTGTTCAATATCGAAAATGCACTGCGTGAGTTCGGCAATTGTAAAGGCTTTGTTGGGTGCTTCTCGCATCATTTGTACGATGTATTTACGAATTTTCCCTTTAAAGAGCTTATATTTGGAACGGTACACAAAGTTGTCCGTATTATAAAGGGCTACATCACTTTCCTGTTGAGTAAGCTCAATAGCACGTTTTAATGTGGCAATATTCGCATCAAGTAACGCAAGATGATGCAAGACTTGTTTACGCTCAAACTCAAATTCTTTTAGCTTCTTATCTAAGTTGTATGCCATATATCTACTGCCAAATCACTTCTTGATGAATAATTTTACGTTGCCAATAACCGCACCATTCATTGTTATCGTTGGTGGTTTTCAAACATCGGCTTAATACATCAATAAACTGCGCTTTATTTGAGGTGCGGCGATTGTCCTCACGGTAGGCAATTTCATTAGCATAGTTTAGTAAGTATTCGTTGCTGATACGGTGAACTTGTCCGTAGTACATACGTTTAAAACGACTGAACAAACTTTCTGCCTGATTGTTCGTTACGCCCAAATCACTACGATATTCTTCTTTATGGTTTACAGTCCTCAAATCATAATAAGGTAGCAATACATCATAAGCCGTGCTTTCATCGGTATTGATTTGCGCATTAGGCTTAATAAATTTATCGGCAAAACTTTTCACAACCGATTGCGATTCCGTATGCGCCACAAAAACGTGAGAGCGTTTTGCCCCACAATGCAATACATTATTGGCTTTTTCTTCTGGCGAATAATGCTCACGTGCAACCATTACACAACGTTTATCAAGATTCTGATTTTCCTTTAAACGATAGTCAATGCGGTCAGATTTCTTATTTGCTTTACGTGGTGCAGGATGAACATAAGTGCCGTCCATATCCACTATACCTGAAAGTGGTTTCATATCACGACTTTCCAATAATGCCTTGCGGAATTTATGTGATAAAACAAATGCCGTGCGAGGATTAAGTTTTGCATTACGAGCTAATTGAAGGGAAGATAAGCCTTTGACAGCATTTACCCATTCCATTAAAGCATAAAGATAAACCTTAATCGGTTTCTTGCGATTGGCAAAAATGGTGCCAGAAGTGACACTAAAAGTGTGATTACAATGTTTGCAACGCCATTGTTTACGTGTAGAAATATAATAAGGTTTATGTTGCACTCCACATTTAAGACAAGTGATAAACTCTTTGCCACCCCATCTTAATTCACAAAGCAAATCATACGCTTCTTCTTCCGAGAGTTGTGCAATCTCGTAAGAAGAAAGCGAGCGAGCTTTGCTAGAAAGAAGAAAATGTTGGGTCATAGTATTGAGATCACACCTTGATAGAACTAAAATATGAAATATTATTCATATTGATTGTGTACAAAATATCACAATCATTCACTTTTTTCAATGGGAATGTGAAATAATGTGCATATCAGAACGTTTAAAGCAAGTCTTAGATGCTAAAAATATGACCGTTACCGAGTTTTCTAACGTAACAGGGATCTCGTATCGTTCAGCGATGAATTACCTAAATGAAGGGCGAGATCCGAATGTAGATGCCTTAGTAAAAATTTACAAAGGGTTAGAAGTCAGTATAACTTGGTTGCTCACTGGAAATGGGGCAATGTTTCAAACTGCAATACAAAAAAGAGTAATTTCTGTACAAGAAGAAAATCTACTCTCAGATTATCGTACGATGCCAGAAGGTATAAAAAAAGCTTTTTTAATCTCTTTTAGGGAAATATCAAAGAATACTAATTCAATCTAATTAGAATGAGACTTTAATCTTTTAAGAGTTTCTTTTTGGAGTTCTCTTTTCTCTTGTTTATCTTTAAGTAAGTTTTTAAAATCATTGATTTCATCCATAACTGCTAGAGCATGGAAAAAGAATACTATATCAGCTAATGTAACTCCTATTAATGAGAACAGAAATTCTGCTTTATATTGAGCAACAAACTGAAACCCTAGAGTGCATAAAACACTCAATATAACTAATAAACCTACTAAGATATACAACTGCTTACGTTTCATCTGAATCAGTTTTTTTAGGCGTCTTTTTTCTTTTTCGTTTAAATTATTGTAAATCGAATCGCTACTTAGTTCTTTGACAATGTTCCCAAGTTGGGTTATAGGTAATAGCAAGAAAGCTACTAATAAGAATGAAACGCCTGATACATCTGTTTGAAAATAACAAACAACAAAACGAGAGGCTAAGTAACCAAAGCCTCCTGCAAGTAGTGTCACTAATACTGTTAATTTGAAACTTTTCATAGCTTATCTTTTTGCGGATCTAATTCAATTTCTTTTTCTTGAATTTTTTGGATTAACCAGTCTTTCATCTGTTTACGCAAATCCGTTTCATCAATGATACCTTTTTCATTCATGTTCACTGTGATTTCACCCGACAATTTTACTTGGTTGCCACGTAGTATACCACCATTTTTTAGAACAATCTTAACGTCATCATCACAGACGTTTCTAATAGAATGTGCGATCTTATCAATGAACGACTGACCTTCAACAGATGTTTTTCTATCGTAAGTAATTTCTAGATTTATTCTTAAGTTTGATTCATCTAAACTATCTTCTAACTTATAGTCTTTTAGTATTGATGACGGTATGAGTTGCTTCAATAAATCTAACCCCATAGCTGGAGTAAACTTTAATGACCTTGTATTGCTTATAGGTTTATTAAGATTATCTAATGAGATTTTTTCTTCTAACTTATCAACATCTGTCTTTTTATCTTCAGGGATGTATGCACCTGCTAATGGAGTTCCTATTAAAATTTTTTTGACAGGTTCTTTTTCTGTTAATTCCCTAACAATTTTAGGAGGCTGAATAGCAAGAGATAAGGTTGATTTTGTGGGTACAAATCCTGATCTTTCAGTAAGTAACCAATATATATGATTTTCTAAATCTCGTTCTGTTAATGCTTTTGACTTTAATATTACAATATGATTGTTGAAAACTAAAAGATATAAAATAGAATTTACAAATTCTTTTTTTCTTTTTTTATCGCTTTCTTTACTTTCAGAATTTAAATTAAAAGGTAATAATGAATAAGACTTAGCTCCTTCTTCCATATCTAATATGGTTTGTTGTTTTCCTGACTCTATATAGACCAACTGACAAAACAACATATCTCCTTCATCAACAAAAGAATTTATAAATCTTATTTCTTCCGATGTAGGATTTATTCTCTCCTTACGGTTATCTACAATTGAATATTCTTCAGACTTAAGTAACTTTTCTAATAATTCCTGCAAAGTACTTTCACTCTCAGTGATAACAAAATTTCTATAATGGATGGTCTTTTTCATATTAGCTCTTTTAAATATCTCAATTTTAGTCTACTGTTTTAACAATGTTATAAGATTTCTTAATGAATTAATCTCACTATCCTTCTGCTCAAGCAATTTATTCAATAATTCTTCTTTCTCACTTGCATGAGACAAAGCTAACTTTAACCGTTCAATCTCAATCGACAACTGGGTTTCCCCACCACCTTGATATACAGAACCTAACGGTGATTCAATTTGAAAACAGATATTCTTACCATCTGATTGCATTAGCTCAATTACATCAATATCAAAGACTTGGGCAATTTGCTCAAGTTTATCTAAGTAGATTTTACTTTCACCACGTTCGATTTTAGCATAGCCATTTAACGACATATTCAGCTTTTCCGCCATTTGCTCTTGCGACCAATCCTTTGCTTCTCGGAACTTCCGAATCTTCTCATTGACACTCATTTTGTACCTGTAAAATTTCTTGAATACCCACTATTAGTGGTAGTTGATAGAGATTGCTAGTTGCTACAGCAAAACAACCAGATTATGTATTATAGCTAGGTTTAATGCGGGTTCTTACTGAAAATTTCCCTAAATTTCTTATATTAATCATTATAGGTTTTTTATTATGAATAAGCTATATCTATCTTTCGCTGCAATGTTTTTATCTGCAAACGTTTTCGCTTTGTCACCTTTAGAGCAAGCTAAAGTAGATACCGTTGCAAAGGTCTATCAAACCAATGATTTAGAACGCTACTCAATAAAAGAGTTTGCAGATTTGCAAATGAAAGCAACAGATATTCATAACGAAAATGAGTATGAATACGGCGGAACATGCCTTTCCGAATTTTGGATCTATGGAATGGTGAGAAATCAAGTTGAAGTAAAACCTATCATAAAAATTATTAAGGAACAGGTAAATGTCACTCTAAAAAGTAAGAATAAAACCATTGATTTAGTCTATCAACTGGAATGTGAAAACAACCAATGCTTAGTATCGGATGTAATTACTGAACAAGGGCGTAGTTACAAGAAAAGCTTGGCTTCTTGCATCAAGAAATATCAATAAGGAAATGTTATGAGAAAAATATTTAAGGTAGTAATACTAACCTTATCATTAACTTCTTGTGCAGAAGTTACAGAGGGACTTAAAGATATTTCACAAGGTACATTTATGAAGAAAAGAGTTGGCAATCCATTTAGAACGGAGCAAACCACTGATTCATCTTTATATAACAGTTTGGTTAATCTATCTCAAGGTAAAGCAGTAGGTTCATCTATAAAGATGGAAACATCTGATCTTATGTTCTTTAAGGCATTAAACCATAATACTTTAATTCAAGAAAATGAAGTAAATTATGACTACAACCAAGTTGAATTATTAAGTAATGAATTAAAACGCCATAAAATCTTTGTTAAAGAGAGTAAAGCTGGCGAAAAATGTTCATCTCCTTTATCAAATAATCAAGGATACACATCATCAACTTACGAATTTATGATTAATGGTAAAAAACTATATATCCTTCAATATGGAAGTATTTGTGGAAGTTGTTTATATAAACCCATTGTAATTACCAAGAATCAGCCTTGCAAAGTCCTCAATACTCTTTAAATTTTAGGTATAACACGAGAATGTTTAAAAATTTGCTTAAAGAATATCAAGAAGGATACGTATATCTCTTTTCTGATAGAAGTTTCTATAAGAAGCTTTGGATTATTCCCTTCTTACTATTTTTTCCATTTATAAAGTATCCATTCGGCATAATATTTATTAAAGGATGGCAGGTTCAGATGGTTGAAGATATTATGCTAGATAAGCCGTTGCAATCATTACAAATAAAGAAAATAGTTCTGAAAGGGTTACAAATAACAGGAGTTACGATTATATATTGGATGGTTCCAACAGCTTTTTGTTATTTATTAGGACTAAAAGGTATTCTAGGATTGTTCTTAGATATATTAGAATTTACACAAGGCGGATTAACAGGCTATCTTACTGATTACATTGAGGATTATATTGTAACATTATTTATCTACTTTATATGGGGCATGATCTCAAATCCAATTCTTCAATGTGGAATCATTAGATATGCATTAACTGGAAAATGGTTAGAATTATTAAATATACCGAAAAACATCTTATTTCTAATGGCTAATTTACATAATTTCTTAAAGTTTTATGTTTTTTATCTAGTCACAGTATTGCTTTTAATAATCCTTGATTCGTTATTATTATTTATAGCGTTTCCTATTGAGATTTTGTTGCTACCATTTTTACTTGTTCTCTATTATGGTTCAGTTTCGCATGAGTTAGGGCATCTAGCAAAAAATGCATTTCTCAAGCAGGTTAATAGGAAAAAAGATTTAACTACTGATAATCCAACAGATTATATTGAAAATAAACGTTCACATTAAGAGGATTAGTTATGATTGAAAAATCGTTATTTACATACTTTATTGAAGCATTTACTAAAAACTATGCAAACTTTAAAGGGCGTGCTAGACGAAAAGAGTATTGGGGATTTACTTTATTTTATGCGTTAATATTCGCTATTTTAGGTGCTTTTGCTTTTACAGGTATTGGAGTAATACTTTTTTTAGTAGTTTTTGTTGTTACCTTACCACCTTCAATAGCCCTAACAGTCCGTAGATTACACGATATAAATTTATCGGGTTGGTTTACTTTATATATGTTAATTATGCTAATTCCTGTTATTGGTGAAGCGATTGCAATCATCATTTCAATCGTCATCGGAGTTGTGCAAGGTAGTGCCGAATCGAATAAATTTGGCGAAAATCCTGTAATATTGAATAAATAATTACGGACACTAGCGATAACAAATAATAGATGAAAGCAACTTCGTGAGGAATTGCTTTTTTTATTTGACGAAAAATTTTCAAAGGACTATATTTACACTAATTTGCAGGGAAAACTTACTACAAATTATATAATTAGCCAAGGAATACAACTTTATTCAATCACCAATTAATACACATTAACAGGTGTGTAGCGAATGTTTAGGTGACAGCAAATTTCATCTTGTAAATTTCCTGTTTTAACAATCGCAATTTCACTCATTTTAAATGAGCCTTCCACAAGTTCCTTGTGGGTAACGGTATTCGAGGCATAAACGCTTTGAGCCGACTTGAAATTTTCAAGTGGGCTATTTTTTATGTCTGGCGTTTAGCAAATCTCGAATGCCTTGTACTACACAAGGAAATTCGCAATGGCTCAACATTATTTACTTTCAAGCAAATCCAAAAACATCAATTTAAAAGGTATTTTACGCCTTACAGAAGAAGATGCTTTTTACCTTTTAAAAACTCACCGTTGGGGAAACCCTGATAATGTTCGTGATGTATGCTGTCCGCATTGTGGTATTCGCCACGAAGCCTATTTCCTTGCGTCTCGTAAACGTTGGTGTTGTAAACATTGCAAACGCCATTTTTATATTACAACAAATACAGCCTTTGCCTTTCATAAAGTTGATTTAGTCGATATTCTTGCTGTCATTTTAATGATGGTAAATAGCTCAAAAGGCATTAGTGCGATTGATGTTAGTCGTCATCTTAATTTGAACTACAAAACGGCATTTGTACTTTGTGGGAAAGTTCGCGAAGCTTTATTTAAAACGCGCGATTTAAGTCCATTGTCAGGCGAAATTCACGAAGATGGAATGTGGATCAACTTTACCTTGCGTCCAACTAATTTTCGTAAAAACAATCATAAACAACGTCAAAAAGCTGATGAGAAAGGTTGCAAATATCCTAAATTTAGAACGACTAAACGTTGTCTATTCGCTATTACACAACGTGCTGCAAATGATAGTAATATATCTGGAGCAAATCGTACCATTGTTGCAATGGATTACACCGAAAATGCGGATACTGTTTTTGCATTGAATCAACGCTTTGTCAAAGCAGGCAGTGATATTATGTGTGATGAAAACCCTGCTTATAAAAGTCTTGATTTTCATTACACACGTTGGTCGGTGAATCATCAAGAGGCTTATAGTGCGAAAGGTGTAAATAATAACCTTGCGGAATCCTTTAATGCCAGAATGCGCGACTTAATGCATGGCACACACCATAAAACCGATAATAAATATGCCTTACACTATGCCAATCAAGCTGCATTCTTTTCAGATAATCGCCGAGAATCTAACGGTAAACTTTTTGAAGATGTCCTCAAACGTTGTTTATGGGTTCTGCCATTCAAAGAATGGGTTGGCTATTGGCAGGGTAATCATCGCGAAGGTGAGCTTCTCGGTATGAAAGCCTTTGCACCTAACGAAATTTCATCACAATACTTTAAGCGACTTGAAGAACAAACTGCATACGATGAAATTCTGATGGCAGCATAGAATCGTATAGACGCTAATAGACTTAGATAGAATTATATAGAAAGAAATAACTTACCTGAATAAAGGTTGAGAGGATTAGCTACGCCTTGAATTTGAAAAAATGGAAAATTGATGTGAAAAATTGCGAGTTTGAAGTTAGAATTTGAAGTAAAAGAAATGCCTTTCACAATTTTCATTCGGAAAGGCATTCAAATTTATGCGGTAAATTAGTCAATTTTCGGACTTTGTGCAACTGCTACATAATACCGAAAAAACATGAAGTTTTTTGACCGCACTTTGCTTTTTTATTTTAAGGCAATATGTACCGTAATCTCTTCACGATCGTGATACAAATGCTTCGCTTGAATATCAAATTCCAATTCTTTTTCTGCCAACATCACCGCAAGATTTTCTAAGCACAACATCACTTCTTGATAGCGCTTTTTCATTGGTAATTTCAAGTTGAAAATGGTTTCTCGACACCAGCCGTTAATCAACCATTTTCCAATTAAATTCGCAATTCGACTTGGTTGCTCCACCATATCACACACAAGCCAATCAATATGCTTACGTTTTGGTGGTTGGAATTTAAACCCATCTTCCGGACAGTGCTCAATTCTGCCGGTATCATGCAAACTTGCCGCCATTTTGCCATGATCAACCGCATACACAAATAAACCACGTTTCACTAATTGATAGGTCCAGCCGCCAGGGCAAGCACCGAGATCGACGCCAACCATATTTTCATTCAAGCGTTTACTTTCTTCATTTCGAGGAATAAAGGTTAAAATCGCCTCTTCCAATTTTAAAGTTGAACGGCTTGGTGCATCCGCTGGGAATTTTAAACGTGGGATTCCCATAAAGTGGGTGGAGTTATTACCAAGATAGGAATACCCCACATAGCAACAATTCGGTTGCGTGAAAAAACAATGCAAAATCTGACCGCGCTTTGCATTCGTTTTGCCTTGTAACCAGCCTTTCTTTTTCAACGCTTGGCGCAACGGCACGGTAAATTTTCGGCAAAATGTCGAAAGCTCTTTCGCTTCATTCGTATCTGCTGTTTCAACAAATAACTCTACCGCTTGCTTAAGATTAATGTCTTCTGCAATGCGTTCATATTGAGCCAGAATTGGCGAAATACGATCTTGAGGATCCAGATTTTCTAAGAGATCTGATACAACGATCATTTGACGCGCAAAAATCAAACGATTAAAAGGGATTTCTCTCGCTAAACGATCCGCATCACCCGGTTGATAGCATTCAAAAATGACATAGCCACTGTTTTCTACTACGCGAGCAAAACCAAATACGCCACGCTCAGAAGCGCGGTCAGTAATTTCTGTGACCACTTCTTTTTCAAAGCCAATTCGACAATATAAGGCTAATTTATTCATATTTTCCCTAATTTTATTGAATCTTTAATCCATGTTCTAAAGGCTTGAATCTGTTCATCATCTAAACGATCTAAATGATTGACTACATAGAATGATTTCGGATCCCGTAATTCCGTTGGTAACACAATTTGCAAATGGCCATTTTCAATTTCTTGCTGAGCCAAAATGCGATTAGCGAGTGCAATCCCTTGCCCATGAACCGCTGCTTGCAATGCCATAAAGGTATGGCTAAATAACGGGCCTTGCTGAATATTCAAATCCTCTAATTTGAGATAATCGGCCATCGCTTGCCAGTTATCTCGAGTATGTGTGTGAATCAGCGTGTGCTTTTTTAAATCATCAGGACGACGAACGGGGATTTTCTCAAGCAATGAAGGTGCTGCCAAAATCACCAAATTTTCTTCACCTAACCGATCGACTTGTAAGTTTTCCCAATCGCCTTTGCCATAATAAATGGCGATATCAATTTCTTTATTCAATAAACCTTCATCTTGATCGACGCCCTTCAAGCGTACTTCAATTTCAGGGTGTTGTTTATTAAAATCGCTCAAATGTGGCACAAGCCATTGAATACCAAAGGTTTGTGGCACACTAATTGCCAAATGTGGCTCTGCTTTAAGTGTTAATAAACGTTCGGTCGCTTCATTTAATTTTCGTAAAATTTTATTGATATCAACAAAATAGGCTTTCCCAAATTCAGTCAATTCGAGCGAACGATTTTTGCGTATAAAAAGCTCGACACCTAAAAAATCTTCTAATAATTTTATTTGATGGCTCACTGCGGCTTGTGTCACAAAAAGTTCATCAGCAGCCTTTGTAAAACTTAAATGTCGAGCAGCTGATTCGAAAGACTTCAATGAATTCAGGGGAGGCAAACGTTTATACATAATTCTTCCCAACGGCTAAATTTTAGTTTATAATGAAAAAGATTCAATTCGGATTAGTTTTTTTTATGCATCAAATAAAAAAACATCATTTGTCCTTCCATTACCTTCTACCTACAATACACACATACTTAATGATTGGTAATTCCTTACAAGTTAATGAGTTTCAGACTTAAGTATGATGTTGTGTTTGCATATAGTTCGGTTCTCCGAACTGGAGTAACAATTAAGTTACTCATTTACTTCCTGTATATATTAAACCATTCTGGTTAAGCGCTGCTCTTTTCGAGCGGCGTTTTTTTATTTCAGCCATTCTAACATAAGCAAAATTTTATTTCCTGACCTACTTCACAAATTTGAAAATCCAATAAAAATTTTGAGAAATCACAATATTTTTGTGTTTAAAGGTTTTCATAGTTGCCGTTATGGTGTAGATTAACTGCATTTCCATTCATAAAATTATTTATACAAATTAAGGAAGCAAAATGAAAGACTTAGACTGGAACAATCTTGGATTTAGTTATATCAAAACAGATTACCGCTTCATCGCACATTGGAAAGATGGTAAATGGGATGAAGGGAAACTTACCACTGATAATATGCTACATATCCACGAAGGTTCAACGGCAATTCACTACGGTCAACAATGCTTTGAAGGCTTAAAAGCCTATCGTTGTAAAGATGGTTCAATCAACTTATTCCGTCCTGATCAAAATGCAAAACGTATGCAACATACCGCAGATCGTTTATTGATGCCTCAAGTGCCAACAGAATTATTTATCCGTGCTTGTAAAGAAGTGGTGAAAGCAAACCAAGAATGGTTAGGTCCTTACGGCTCTGGCGCGACATTATATTTACGTCCATTCCTCTTTGGTACGGGGGCGAATATCGGCGTGAAAACCGCACCTGAATTTATTTTCTCTGTATTCTGCTGTCCAGTAGGCGCATATTTCAAAGGTGGTTTAGCACCATCTAACTTCATTACGACTGATTACGACCGTGCTGCTCCGATGGGAACCGGTGGCGTAAAAGTGGGGGGGAACTATGCGGCAAGTTTGCTTCCTCATGAACTAGCCGCAGAACAAGGTACACCAGAACGTAAATTTGCAGACGCGATTTACCTTGATCCTAAAACTCACACTAAAATTGAAGAAGTGGGTGCGGCAAACTTCTTTGGTATCACCAAAGATAATAAATTTATCACGCCAGCATCTGAATCCATTTTACCAAGTATCACGAAATACTCATTACTTCACATTGCAAAAGAACGTTTAGGTATGGAAGCCATTGAAGGTGACGTGTATATTGATCAACTTGATCAATTCGCCGAAGCGGGGGCTTGTGGTACTGCTGCAGTGATTACACCAGTAGGTGGTATTCAACACAAAGGTAAATTCCACGTGTTCTATTCAGAAACGGAAGTTGGCCCTATTACGCGCAAACTTTATAACGAGTTAACCGGTATCCAATTCGGTGATGTTGAATCCCCTGAAGGCTGGATTGTAAAAGTAGAATAATTTATTTATCTATCAACAAAAAGAGCGGTCAAATTGACCGCTCTTTTGTTTATTACGATGTTCTTTACTTAACCAAACTCATCGCCAGATTCTTCGCGCCTTTGAAATCCACTTTACCACTTCCGAGCATTGGAATTTCATCCACTAAGAAGACTTGGCTTGGTAGCATAATTGGCGGAACATTTAATCCTTTAATGCGTTCATTGATTTCATCTAAAGAAAATGCAGACTTAATTAAAAGCACAATGCTCTCGCCTTTTTTATCATCGCTTACAGCCACCGCAACAAATTGAGTTTCTTCATCAAATACTTGTGAAAGTTTCTCTTCCACGCTACCGAGGCTGATCATTTCACCGCCGATTTTAGCAAATCGAGAATAACGATCCACAATGGTAATAAAGCCGTTATGATCGATATGGCCTTTATCGCCGGTTTTGTAATAACGCACACCATCAATTTCAACAATCACTTCTGCTGTTTTTTCTGGTGCGTTCAAATAACCTTTCATCACTTGCCCACCACCAATCAAGATCAAGCCGTCTTCGCCGACTGGTAATTCCTGCAAGCTTTCTGGATCCACAATTTTGATAATGGTGCCCGGTAATGGCATACCTACCGTACCAGCTTGATTGAAAGTAAATTCTTGTAAAGTTTCTGGATCAAGTAAATTAGGCATATTGACACTAGCTACCGGTGCCGTTTCAGTCGCCCCATAGCCTTCGTAAATTTCCAAGCCAAATTTAAGTTTGAAGGCTTCTTTTACATCCGCTTTCAATTTTTCGGCACCCGCAATAACCATACGCACGTTTTGCAACATCAACGGATGGAATTTCTTATTGCGTACATACAATCTGAAGAAAGTTGAAGTACCAAATAAAATACTCACTCGATGTCGAGCACACATTTTTCCTACTGTCGCCCCATCTGTCGGATCCGCCACACTCACCATTTTAATGCCTTCACACAATGGCAATAAGGTTGTCACGGTTAAGCCAAATGAGTGGAAAATTGGTAAGGAATTTAAAATGACATCATCTTTGTGGAAATTTAATAATTCACCGATCTGTTTAATGTTTGTCAGTAAGTTTTTATGGCTTAATTCAATGCCTTTTGGATCACCCTCACTACCACTACTGAATAAGATGGTTGCATTATCTTCCAAGCTTACGTCTGCAAAGTAACGTAATTTAATCCACCATTGTGGCGCTAAAAACGCCGTTAAAAATGACCGCACTTTATTCGCTTTAGTGATCGATTTCCCTAAATTTTCCATAAAGAGGGCTTTATCAGCCACCACTTGGCTAAAGTCAAAACCTTTTGCGTTCAACTTATCCAAGAATTTTTCAGAGGTAATGACTTGCGAAATATTGGCTTTCTTCAACGCTTTTTCCATCACTTCAGGACTTAGCGTGTAGTTTAAATTTACCGGTACTTTACCCATCACCATTAGGGTCATATTAATAATTGCTCCGATTGATGAACTTGGTAATAACACGCCGACATTTTTTTCATTTCCTAAAGCCGCTTTTAAGATTTTCACAAACATCAACACGGCAGCAATAAATTTCAAGTTATTCAGTTTAGTGCCTTGCGCATCCACCGCGGCTTCTTTGAATAAATTTGATTTTGCCGAATTCAACCAATGGTGCATCAGCGGTTTACGTTTACTCATGACTTTTTCCCATACAGAGAAAGAAAGTTCGAGCACTTTTTGCTTCATCGCTGTCGCATCAATAAAGCCATGAATGGGTTTACCAAATGCTACTAAAATTTCACGTTTACCTTGGCGTTTAGTTAAATTCTTATAGAAAGAATCCGCACGAGAGAAGCTGCTCCCCCATAATCCACGTAAATAGAAAGGAACAGTCGTCACATTCTCTAAATCTTTTAATACGTGCTCAAAGCCTTTTTGAAACTCATTGATTTGACCGTTATAGCTAATATGGCCTTCTGGGAATAACGCCACTACTTCACCACGCGCTAAATATTCACGAATGGTTTCAATAGATTCACGGCTTGAGCCGCCACCAATTGGGATGACTTTGAAAATACGGAAGAACCAAGTGAGATACCATTTATTGTAAATTGGACGATACATGACAAATTTAATCGCACGCGGGCTAGCCGCTTGTAACACCAACCAGTCAATCCAGCTAATATGGTTACCTAATAACAACACGCCACCACTTTGTGGAAGATTTTTTAACCCATCCACATGAAAACGGTAATTCGCTTTTAACGCAAAGAGTAAGAATAAACGCGTAAATAAATGAGGCACTTTCGACATGGTATATAAACTTGCAGCAAAACATGCAGCAGAAGTCACTAAGAATAAACCTTGAGTCGAAACATTAAGTTGCACAAAAACAATGCTTAATAGCAAAAAGACCACCATGAACACGTTTTGCACAAAATTGTTACCTGCCATGATTTTGCCGCTGATTTTCTCAGGTGCGAAATACTGAATAGTTGCATTCAATGGCACAATCAATAAACCGCCAGAGAAACCAAAGACAAAAGAACAAAGTGCCAATACCACACCACTTTGGGCTAGAGTTAAGAAGAATAACGATGCACAAATACCCAACGCACCAAGCGGCACAATACCTAACTCAATATGCAAACGAGAAGCACGTCCAGCAAGATATGAACCAAGCACTAGTCCTACGCCACTCACCGCTAGAATTGCTTGAATGACAACAGCATTATCTTCATTGAACATTGCTTTATAATGTGCAGGAAATGCCGCCACAATAATTTGTGACACGCCCCAAAACAGGCTTAGTCCAATGACACTCAGCCAAATATTTTGATCAGCTTTTAATGTACGAACATTATCTTTTAAATACCCTAGAGAAAGGTATTTTCTCATATCAAACTGACCTTCTGTATTTTCAGCTTCTTGTTTAAAGAATGGAATTTTAAAAGCAAAATAGGCTTCTAGTGCACTCAATAATACTAATGCTACACCTATCACCCAAACACTTTGTAATACTTCATTCGGATCATCTGATGCCACATAATGCGCTTCAAAGAAGAAAGAAAAGGCAAAAGAACTAAATAGAATGGCCACAATGGTGAGCGCTTGAATCACACCGTTTGCCATACCGATATTTTCGGTGCCCACAATCGATTTAATAATGCTATATTTAGCCGGAGAATAGACCGCACTTTGCGCCGCCAAAATCAATGTCAGTACAAAGGAAAGCGCAAACATTCCCGTCATATAACTCAATAAAATCCCCGCACTGATCACCACAGCCGCTAAACTGCTATAACGAATCACATTGGTGCGGGAAAATTTATCGTTAATAAATGCCGAAGGAGAAAATAAGAAAATAAACGGTAATAAAATCATCGCATTAATTAATGCTGTTAACACTACCAAACTCTCCCCTGAAAAGCTTTTCAGTAACACATTTTGAATGGTAATTTTATGTGCCAAATCCACACTGGCATTAATAAAGGCAATGGCTAAATAAGGCACAAAGCCGGCGTATTTTAAGAGTTTCATTTCGCACTCTCCGCTTGATAAAGATTAAAGGTTTTCATATTCAAGAGATAAGGTTTTAACACCAATAATAAATCAAATAAATGTTTTAATTTTTCATCTTTTTGTTCACTATTGGCTAATGCCGCTAAAGTCACATTCACCTCTTTTTCCGCTAACATTTTTGCTGCAGCTAAATAAGCTTTCACTACATCCATTTCGGCTGCATCACAACGCACTAAGATCGCCAAAATATCACGTTCTTTTGCTGTAAAAATGCCTTCACGAGGATTCAATAATCCTTCCGCTACCATCTCTTCGATTTGCTGAGTAGAAAGATGAAATTCTGCAGAGAGTTGCTCCACTGAAAATACTTCATTTTCAGCACCCATGATGATGTCTAATAATCCAATAAGACTTTCATAAGGATTATTCCAATCAAAATGAGGATGTGCAAAAAGTGCTTTAATTTGTGAAATCGTTGCATTGAAATTGCTTTGTAGATATTTAATAAAGCTGAGTAACTTCACACAATGTTCATCATAGAGATGAAAATTCGGTTTATCTTTCACCGGCTCTGGCAACAAACCTTCTTTCACATAGTACAGCACCGTGGATTTTGGTGTCTGACTAAGCTTAACTAAATCATTCATTTTTAACATCAGGATTTCCCTCTAAGTTGATTTGTTGTGTATTGTAGCGGATAAAAACAAAAAGTAAATAGTGTCACCTTACACTTTTAATTAAATTTAATAAAAAAGTTGTTCATCGCATGATAAACAACTTTCTTAATTAGCTTTCAACTTTTCGCCATAGATCTTTACTGTAAATGACGCCCACTGGATTTTTCTTCGCCCCCATAATAGTTGGAGAAAGATAAACTGGCGTAGTGTATTGGAAAAGCGATAACGCAAGGTTTTCCTGTTGGATCTTCTCACTTAATTTTAAGTAAATTTCTGACCGCTCTTTTTCATTTAAGCTTTTCAGTGCTTGCTCAAAAAGTTGATCGTATTCTGCATTAGCATAGCCATTTTTATTATCGGGACTTTTAGAATAGAACAAACCCAAGAATGCCATCGGATGATTAAAGTCCGCACACCAACCAGAACGAATGACTTGGAAATCACCTTTTTGACGTTTATCCTGTAATGTTTGCCAATTGACTGGTTGAGCATCTACACGCAACATATCTGATTGCGTTAATTGCCCTACTAAACGTTGCGCGATATTCACATGCAATGGCGCTTCATCATAAAGCATATTTAAATACAGTGGATGTCTTTCATTAATTTTATTTTGAGCCAATAATTGCTCGGCAACAACGGGCTCCCATCTTGAATCTTGTCCATTTAACATGGCTTTCGGTAAAAAATACGAACTTGGAATTGCTTCCGGAATTTCATTATTCACAATATTGGTGACAGAGACCAACGAAGCAATCGCCTTACGCACATCGGCCTTAGCAACTTTAGAATCGTTGAGATTAAACTCATAAAAATAACTGCAAAGCTGTGGAAAATGTTGAAGGTCCGCGTTCACTTCTGGTACATCAACCACCACATCAAAGTCAGATAATTTAGTGGCGATAAAAGGCAAATAGGCTACGCGCTCAAAAGCCACATTATTTTTCTGCCAATAATAGGGGTTTTTAACTAAGTGTATACTTTTCACATTTTCGCTTTCGATCATATAAGCCCCGTTTGTCACCGGGTAATCAGGATCGCTATATTGAGGCACAAGGCTGATATGCGCCAACATTTCCGGTAAATATGGTGTTGGTTTATCGAGCTCAATGCGTAAAGTGTGGTCATTTTCCGCATAAATTCCTAAGCTCTTAAAAGGTTTATTTTTCTCTAAAACACCTTTCGCATTTTTTAAATTGAGATAAGCCAAATAAGATCTTAATGGACTATTTGATTGAGACAGTGCTTGCCAAGAAAGCATGACATCTTGGGCGACTAAAGGAGCACCATTTGACCAACGAAGCCCTTCACGCAAGGTAAAGATCCAAGTTTTGTTATCTTTTGTTTGCCAACTTTCTGCGATACCAGGCACGATTCGTCCTTCCTGATCATAAGCCGTTAAGCCTTCATATAAATCGCGCAATAAGTTTTCTTGTTCAGGATAACGCACAAACCAAGGCTCAAAAGAAGGAGAATGAGTAAACGCCCGAGTCAGTAAAGTCCTACTCGGTTTTGAAGTATTTTCTTGTTCAATAGACTGGCTTTGTGTTGGTTGCTCTTCTGATACCGTGTTTGTAGATTTCGGGCTATTTAATTTATCACAACCACTTAATCCAAAAACGACACCTAAAATGACCGCACTTTTAAGCCAAGTAAGGAAAGCATTATCCATTTTCAACGTCTTCTGTTTTAATCCAAAAGAAAAAGAACCAATATTTTACCGCAATTAAAATGGCAATGATCGTTCGTCCCACAACACTTGGAGTAAAATAAAAACCAATTAAAAGCATTGTGGTTGAAAAGGTTAAAATAGAGATTTTTGTTTTTTTCGTTAATGAACGTCGCTCATTAAAGGATTTTAGGTATTTTTGATAAAGTTTCGTCTCCAAGAACCAACGTTCTAAACGAGAAGAACCTTGCGCAAACGAATAAAGCGTGAGTAGTAAAAAAGGTGTGGTCGGCAGAAATGGTAGAAAAACACCAATCACGCCTAAAACCAAAGAAATACTGCCTAGTATAATATAAATGGCTTTAATTAAAGGATTTTTTGGAAAAAATTTAAGTGCAACAAAACCGACTATAACCGAAAACGTGATTAAGCCAGAAAACAATAACGCGTCGTTCATCATCATTCCTAAATAAAAGTGATACGCAATTATTACTAATTTTTTAGATTTTTCAACCTTGATATTATAGAATTTGTCGCAATTTACTAAAGAAACAGTTAGCAAAAGGAATATTTATGTCTAATCCATTACTTCATATTGAAGGTTTACCGCCGTTTTCTCAAATCAAACCAGAACATATTCAACCGGCAATCCAAAAACTCATCGAAGAAAATCGTCAAGCCATTGAACAAGTTTTAAAACAACCGCACTTTACTTGGGAAAACTTTATTGAACCACTTTCTGAAGCAGGAGAACACTTAAGTCGTGCTTGGTCACCGATCTCCCATTTAAATTCAGTTAAAAACAGCCCTGAATTACGTGATGCGTACCAAGCCTGCTTGCCACTACTCTCTGAATACAGCACCTGGGTAGGTCAACACAAAGGCTTATACAACGCTTATTTAGCCTTAAAAAATAGTCCTGAATTTGCCACTTATTCAGTAGCACAAAAGAAAGCCATTGAAAATGCACTGCGTGATTTTGAGCTTTCAGGTATCGGTTTATCCGAAGAAAAACAAAAACGTTATGGTGAGATTGTTGCTCGCTTATCAGAATTAAGCGCACAATTTAGCAATAATGTACTCGATGCCACCATGGGTTGGGAAAAAGTCATTGAAGATGAAAGCCAATTAGCGGGGCTTCCTGAATCTGCATTACTTGCAGCAAAACAATCTGCTGAAAGTAAAGGCTTAAAAGGCTATCGTTTTACGTTAGAAATTCCAAGTTATTTGCCAATTATGACCTATTGTGAAAATGCAGCACTACGCGAAGAAATGTATCGAGCTTACGCGACTCGTGCTTCAGATCAAGGTCCAAACGCAGGTAAATGGGATAACACAGCGATCATTGAAGAAATCATGACGTTACGCGTGGAACTAGCGAAATTGTTAGGTTTCAATACGTACACTGAACGTTCACTTGCCACCAAAATGGCTGAAAACCCACAACAAGTGTTAGATTTCTTAAATAATCTTGCGGATCGTTCAAAAGCACAAGGTGAGAAAGAATTAGCTGACCTCAAAGCTTATTGTGAAAAAGAATTTGGCGTTACTGAACTTGCCCCTTGGGATATCAGTTTCTATTCTGAAAAACAAAAACAACATTTATATGCGATCAATGATGAAGAACTTCGTCCTTATTTCCCTGAAGATCGGGTTATTTCGGGTTTATTTGAATTAATTAAACGTATTTTTAATATTCGTGCAGTTGAACGTTTTGGCGTAGATACTTGGCATAAAGATGTGCGTTTCTTTGATTTAATTGATGAAACGGATGAGGTACGTGGCAGTTTCTATCTCGATCTTTATGCGCGCGAAAATAAACGTGGCGGTGCCTGGATGGATGATTGCATTGGCAGAAAACGTAATGCTGACGGTTCAATTCAAAAACCTGTTGCCTATTTAACGTGTAACTTTAACGCCCCTATTGGTGATAAACCTGCTCTATTCACCCATGATGAAGTTACCACTCTCTTCCATGAGTTCGGTCATGGCATTCACCATATGCTCACCAAAGTTGATGTGCCGGATGTTGCGGGTATCAATGGTGTACCTTGGGATGCAGTAGAACTTCCAAGTCAATTTATGGAAAACTGGTGTTGGGAAAAAGAAGCGCTTGATTTTATTTCGGGTCACTTTGAAACGCACGAACCATTGCCAGAAGAAAAATTAAATCAACTTCTTAAAGCAAAAAACTATCAAGCGGCGATGTTTGTGTTACGTCAGCTTGAATTTGGCTTGTTTGATTTTACTCTTCACCATACTTTTGAAGCAGGTAAAGCCAACCAAGTGCTTGATACCTTAAAAGCAGTGAAAGATAAAGTGGCCGTGATTAAAGGTGTAGAATGGGCAAGAACACCACATAGCTTTAGCCATATCTTTGCTGGCGGTTATGCGGCAGGTTATTACAGCTATCTATGGGCTGAGGTACTATCTGCAGATGCCTTCTCTCGCTTTGAAGAGGAAGGAATTTTCAATCCAGTTACCGGTAAATCTTTCTTGGATGAAATTCTCACTCGTGGTGGCTCTGAAGAACCAATGGTCTTATTCAAACGCTTCCGTGGACGTGAACCTCAATTAGACGCATTACTTCGTCATAAAGGTATTGCAAACTAATAATTAACAAAGAGCGGTCAAATTTTTGACCGTTTTTTATTTTTCTAATATACAAAAAATAAAAAGCCCTCGGTAATCCGAAGGCTTTTATTTTTACTATCGTAATAAAAATTAGCGACGTAAACCTAAACGAGCGATAGTGCTTTGGTATAAAGCAAGATCAGTACGTTTTAAGTAGTCTAAAAGTTTACGACGACGAGAAACCATACGTAATAAACCACGACGACCATGGTGGTCTTTTTTGTGCTCAGCGAAGTGAGCTTGTAAGTGGTTGATTTGTGCAGTTAATAATGCGATTTGAACTTCAGAAGAACCAGTATCTTTCGCATCGCGACCAAATTCAGCAACGATTGCTGCTTTTTTTTCAGTACTTAGAGACATTTTTTACTCCTAAAAGGTAGTGTTATTAATACATCATTCGCCGATCTCTAACTCAGCGATGACAAGGAGCCTGAATTTTAACGATTGAAGCCAATAAAAGCAAGGAATTATTACGCAGTTCCTCTTAAATGTTTAATCATTTTTAAATCCATTCTTACGAATAATGTCTTGTGCATGCTCGCTCAATAAAAATTGATAAAATCGCTGCGTCAATTCGGCATCATTCAGCATAGCAAGGACATACTCTGCGCGAATATCATATTCCGATGGCAATGCATGACAAAGCATCCCAAAATTTTCTAATATTGTCTGATAATGCGCATAGCCCAACATCATATCCGCATAATCGTTTTTCAAGAGATAATGTGAAGCCATTTCACCTGGCGGTATGACAACTTGATTTTCTGTTCCGCCGACCAATTTCAATGCCTTAGATTTTAACCTTTTACCTTGTTCAGGATAATCTTTTTCAATAAGGTCAAAAAGCTGCCAAGTATAATCACCGCAAGGATCACAAACTGGCGTTGAGGTGGCTAATCGATATTGAGCATCAAAAAGTAGCTCAAGAGTATCTCGCTGAAATTCTGGTTTATTTTTTGTTGTCAGCATAAGTTGATTATAAGTGAGCACCTGCTGCTGAAAAACTCGGCTCCCTAGTGCCGATACATTTTCTGAATTCGCACTAATAAAAAGATCAGCTAGCGCCCCTTCCATTATGCGCGTTTTCAACAACCCAGCGGGCCCCAATATACATTCAATTTCCACTTCATGACATTGCTTGAATGCACGGTTCAGCTCCAATAAGGCATATCGAAAGCTTCCAGCACTATAAATTGTCAGTTTATTCATCTCTCTTTTCTTCTAACAACACCTCATAAACCGGCACGAAATGGCTAAACGGTTGCTGTTGATATTGCGATTGTTCAACAATCATCGGTAAATGAAAAAGTGCGGTCAGATTTTCAGAAGTTAATATCTCATCCGTTTGCCCAAAGCGAATAAAATTTCGATTGATCAAAAGCGTTTTATTCGCAATCGCTTGTGCATGATTAGGTTGATGCGTGGTGAAAATAATTCCCAGGCCGTGCTTTTTTGCTAATTGTCTTAAAAGTGATAGCACCGCATCCTGATTGGCTAAATCAAGCGCAGAAGTGGGTTCATCCAACAGCATTAAACGGCATTCAGACGCAATGGCGCGCGCAATCAAGATCAACTGGCGTTGCCCTCCTGAAAGAGAAGCAAAATCTTGCTCGGCTAAATGCTGCAACTGTAAATCGGTTAACGCTTGTAACGCCACTTCAACATCTTGTGGTTTGGGCTTACTAAAGGTGGCAATATGGTTTGAACGCCCCATTAGCACAATATCCAATACCGAATAGGCAAAAGGCGCACTAAAAAATTGCGGGACAAAACCTATCGAGTCATTCAGCTGAATATTGCCTTGTAAGGGACGATGAATGCCAAGTAATAGCTCTAACAAGGTACTTTTACCACAACCATTTTGCCCTAAAATGGCGAGAATCTCTCCTGCCTGTAATGCAAAATTGAGATGTTGAAAAAGCATGTTGTTTTTTTCATAGGCAAATGCAAGATCATTTACTTTAATTAAATCAGTCACGCATCGCTCCATTTCGCTTTAAACGATAAACCAGTATGCCAAATAAAGGCGCGCCAATAAGTGCGGTTAAAATACTGATAGGAATTTCATTGTCGGTCAACGCACGAGCAGCATTATCCACCCACAGCATATAAATAGCCCCCACTAGCATCGTACAAGGCAATAAACGTTGGTGATTAGCACCGACCAACATGCGACTAATATGTGGAATGATCAAGCCAACCCAGCCGATACTGCCGCTAATAGCCACCTGGCAAGCGACTAATGTTCCGCTAAGGGCAATCACCAACCAGCGTAATCGCCCAACTTTTACCCCTAACGCTTTCGCTTCTTTATCCTCTAAAGAAAGCAAATTTAAACGCCAGCTCAGTTTCAGCAACAATGTCGAACAACACACAAAAGGCACGAAGAAAAACAGCCATTTTTCCGTATTAGCCGTGGCGAAGCTGCCCATCAACCAAAACACAATACTTGGTAATTTTTCTTCGGTATCAGAAACGTACTGCAACAGGCTCACTAATGCAGAAAACAGCCCGCTCAAAATCATCCCGATTAAAATCAGCATCAGCAAACTTCTTCGGCCAAACTTTACGCTAAATAAAAAAACGAGCACTAGCGTACTTAAACCGAAAAAAATCGTACTGGCAAATAAGCCATACAGACTCAAACTAAAAAAGATGGCTAGTGTGCCGCCAAATGCAGAACCAGAGGTCACGCCAATAATATGCGGATCCACCAACGGATTACGAAAAATACCCTGCAATGCCGCGCCACTTAAGGCTAATCCAGCCCCCACACAAAGAGCAGATAAAATACGCGGTAAACGAACTTGGAAAATAACCTGCTGATGGATTGGGTCAATAGGAAGTGCGGTCAATTTTGCCGTTAAAATTTGCAAAATCTGCTCTAAGGATAAAGCATAACGCCCGATTCCTAACGAAATTAGGGCGCTCGCAACCAAGACAATGAGCAATACGCCCATCAATTTGGAATGTTTATTTACCATTGTTATACGGCTGACGATAGAATTTTAAATAGTAGTCGTTCACCATTTTATCTAAATCGATATCTTGGAATTTTTGCGGATATAGCGATTTTGCTAACCACACTTCGCCTAATGCTAAGGCTTCCGGCATCGGATAACCCCAAGCTTTCGCATATTCCGGCATTAAAAACACTTGGTTATTTTTCACTGCATCAATATTAGCCCAAGCCGCATCTTCTTTAATTTGTGACACCACTTTAGGATAACGATCTTGTACCAAAATCACCGCCGGATTCCACTCTAGCACATTTTCCATGGAAACCTGTTTAAAGCCTTTCACTGTTGCGGCTGCGACGTTATAAGCACCTGCATGCTCCAGCATTAAACCAGTATATTTACCCGAACCATAGGTATTTAAATCTGGGTTGGCCATATAGGTACGCACTCGTTTCTCCGCAGGAATGCCTCCCAAACGATCTGCCAACATTTTACGATTCGCAAAGGCTGCTTTAACTAATTCTTTGCCTTGTTGTTCTTTTTCAAACACTTGAGCAATCAACTCAATACCTTGGGTTAAACCTTCGTTATAAGCTTTATCCTCATCGGCCAAGGTGGGATTAAGTTTATCTTTATCGCTACCAGTTCGTAGCGAAATGGCAATCACCGGAATACCGGTATCAGCAATTTGTTTAATCATTTCCGGTGGCGCATAGTTGGTGACAAACACCACATCTGGTTTTAATTCCAACAAGCTTTCAATATTGACTGAATTTAAATCCCCCGGCATGGCCATTTTTTCTAATTCTGGTGCTAAACGTACATAATTTTGCCCCAGTTGTTTTTTCCAATTTGATAACACCCCAACAATTTGTTTGGTGGCATCTAATTGCACGGCAATATTGAGGGTTTGATGCTGTAATACCACAGCACGTTGAATATGATCGGGAATGGTTACTTGACGATCTAATTGGTCAGTGACAACACGATCAGCCAAAGCCGATGTAGAGAAAATGCCGAACAAAGCAGCAACAAACAAGCGGTTAAATTTCATAAGTTATCCTTAAAATGAAAATGGAGTTAGATTATACAATAAAATATATAGCGAGATATACAAAACAATTGATGATCTAAACAAAACAACTATGCTTTGCTAATCACCACTTTAATATCTTCTGGTGCCGCATAATAAGGCGCGGAGGTAATAAATAAATTAATGCCTAACTTGGCATAATTTGCCACATTATTTTTATTCACCCCACCTGCGACGGAAAGCGTAATATTTCTGCCTTGTGCTTTGATGAGATCTAAAGCCTCTTTCACATCTTCAACTGACCATTTATCTAGCTGAATAATATCAGGAGAGGCACTAATCATTTGTTCAAATTGTGCAAAATTGTCTGCTTCAAGGGTGACCTTATTTTCTGGTGCTTCACGCTTTAAAGTTTCCACGATATGCGTCCAGTTATTCGGTTCAGCCAATAAATTACGATGATTAGTGAAGACCAGTAAGGTTTCACTCAGGCCTTGACGATGAATATGTCCGCCAGCCGCCAGCACTGCATTGGTCGCCAGTTTACGGGTATTCGGGATACTTTTACGGGTACACGCTACCACCGCATTCGGGTTAATGGCTTTGGCATTAGCAATCATCTCCGCCGTGTATTGTGCCACGCCACAAGACCATTCCAATATAAGCTGCACCACTTTCCATGCTTGCTGTAATTTATCCGCAGAATCGACCGCACTTAGCAATAAAGCACCGGCTTCAACGGCTTCCCCTTCATTCACATAAACCTGAGGCGTAATGCCTAATTTTTTCAGTAATCGTTCTGCCACTGAAATCCCCGCTACTATTCCGGCATTTTTACGTTTGAATTCAATTTTTGCTGGGACTTTTTCTAGCCCTAATGCGTGCGTGGTTAAGTCACCGCGATAAATATCTTCCAATAAAAAATCATCGAGTTCTTTGTCTGAGAAATAAATCATAGTTTGTCCTTAAATTAATCGCCCTAAATGTAAATGAATTTGTCTATCCGCTAGAAAATCTGCTTCTTTAGGTTCGTGGGTCACTAATAATGTGGTGAGATTGAAGGCTTTGAGCAAGCTTTTTACGCTTTGCCAAATCTGTTGACGGGTTTGCCAATCCAATGATGAAAATGGCTCATCTAATAGCATCACATCCGGTGGATTGATTAGCGCCCGTGCCAATGCTGCGCGCTGTTGCTCGCCGCCCGATAATTGATGTGGATAACGATCGATCAACGCATCAATGTTCAACTGTGCTAATAAATCAAGCTGCTCCTGTCTTGTGCTTTTCGGTTTCGCTAAACTTAAGTTTCCACTTACGGTTTTATGGGGGAAAAGATACAAACGTTGATTTAAATAGCGACAACGTCTTTCCCAAGAGGCAAGGTTATCCCAAGGACATTGGTTAAATGCAATACTCCCCTGATAATCCGAATAACCGGCAATGGCATTGAGAAGCGTAGTTTTTCCGCTTCCCGATTGCCCAACAATCGCCACCGATTCACCATTTGCAACCGTTAGGCTAATATCCTTTAAAATACCAACCTGTAAATGTTGAATTTGTAACATCCTAAAGTTCCCGATTAAGCACGCGTAATAAAAAAAGCAAACAGGCTGAAATCATTAAAAGCCATAAGGCTGCCCCAATCGCAATTTCAAAATCACCGCTGGAAATATTGAGATATACAGCCACCGGCAGGGTTTCTGTTTTAAAACGGGTGGCGCCGGCTAGCATTAAGGTCGCACTAAATTCACCAATGGCGCGCGCCCAAGCCAAAATTGCCCCACACAGCAAAGGTTTCCAACACATAGGGAGCTCAACTTTAAGCAAGCTTTGCCAAGGTGTTAAACCTAAGTTATAGGCGGCAAGCCGATAACCATCATCAAAATGACTGAAAACCCCGCGAGCATTACGCAACATAATTGAGGTGGCAATATAACTTTGCGCCACCACAATACCAATCGGGCTAAAAATCCAATGACTAATCTCTGGAATCAGCGAACTCAGCCAACCTTGTGAACCGAACAACAAAAGTAGACTTAAACCCGTGACTAAGGGTGGCAAAACCATCGGTAAGTCCAGCACAGTATCAATTAGCTTTTGTAGAGGTAGGCGAATTTGACTCATCACCCAAGCGGCAGGTAATGCAATTAACAATGCAACAACTAGCGAAAAGAGCGAAGTCCCTAAAGAAAGCATTAAGGCAAAGTGCAGTTCATGATCAAACAACACCTGTTTGAAAAAATGCCAATTTAATTGCCCAATTAAAGCAAGCACCGTTCCCAACACCGTTAAAAATAACAACATTAAGGGGAGTAGTGCTAACTTTAAACTGAGGCTTTTATTTAACCGGTAAGAAGCCTTCATCGGTAAAATATTTCACGCCTTCTGTATGGAAAAAATCAAATAGCTGTTTAGCTTCCGTTGGATGTACCGAAGATGAAAGTAACGCTAAGGTCACTTTTTCTTGCGGTGTGCCTTGTGGATTTGGCAAGGTTTCCACTTTATCGCGCACTTTCCACGCGCCAGAACGTCCGACAACTGCCGCATCCACATCACCATTCAATAGATACATCATCAACTGTTTTACGGTAGCGGCTTTCACAACCACTTTTTCATTCAACGCCTGTTGATAACCCGATAGCTCAAAGATTTTCTCTGCCCCTTTACCTAACGCCATCGCCTTGGCATCACCAATTCCCAAACGTAAGTTACTTTCGGCAAGATCTTTAAAAGAATGAATATTTGCACTTTTATCTTTGCGTACCGCCATTACTGGAATATGTAAAACCAACGGTTCAACAGCTTTAACTTGATTATCTTGAGCTAATTTCTCGACATAATCTGCCGAACCAGATAAAAATAAGTCGCCGGTTTTCACTTGGTTGTAACGTGCCAAAATTTGACCTGAACCGCCGTATTCCACGGTGACCTTATTGCCCGTATTTTGCTCAAATTGTTTTACAATTTTCTCTACTGGCTCTTTTAAACCCGCGCCAGCATAAAGATAAAGATCAGCAGCTTGGCTGGAGAGTGTCATTGCCATTAAGGCGGCTAAAGTGGCTAACTTTTTCATTTAAACTCCTTATTTAAATTGAATGGAACATAGCATAATTTTTATATAAATTAAATTATAGCGGATTTATTGCAAACCAATTTATCCTTTTATAAATTGAGATGTTTTTGCAATTCCTGAACTGAAGTGCGGTAAATTTTGGCGAGGTTTTCAAAGGTCATCAGTTCACTTTTTTCACTTTGCTGAAAACCAAATTCTTGATCGAGCATTGCAATATTTTCGGCTAAATAGACCGCTTGTTGTGGATTGTGAGTGGTAATTAGTAAGGCAATATTTTGATGCTGTAATTGCTTAATTTTTTCCAACACCCGAATTTGGTTACCAAAATCAAGACTGGCTGTTGGTTCGTCCATAATCAACAATTTCGCCTGTTGTGCAATGGCTCGAGCGATGAGCACGAGTTGTTTTTCGCCCCCACTGAGTTCATGGTAATAACGTTTAGCAAGGTGGGTTATTTGTAATTCCGCTAAAGCCGCGATAGCAAGATCTTTATCTTCCGCTTTTGGAGTTTGATACCATTTTAGATATGCAGAACGCCCCATCAACACCATATCTTGCACCAGAAAAGGAAAAAGTTGCGCGTGTGCTTGAGGCACATAGGCAATTTCGCGTGCTAATTCAGCGGCAGAATATGAGGCAATCGGTCGATTTTGAAAGAGAATTTGCCCATTAAGTGCAGGTTGCAAACCTAGTAAGGTTTTTAAGAAAGTACTTTTCCCCGTCCCATTGGCGCCAAGTAAACAGCAAATTTGTTGAGGTTTCAGTGCAAAATTGATCTTATCTAGCAAAGGCTTATTGCCATAACCAATCGTCAATTGTTGAGTTTCAATTAAATTCATTTTCGCCCTCTCAACAATAAATAGAGGAAAAACGGTGCACCACAAGCAGAGGTTAAAATTCCTATTGGGAGTTCAATACTTGCAACAGTACGGGCGAGTGTATCTGTGAGAAGTAAAAAACTCGCACCAAGTAACAACGATGTTGGCAGCAATAAAATGAAATTGGCACCTACTAATAATCGCGCGATATGGGGCACAAGCAAACCAACCCAGCCAATAATCCCCGTAATAGAGACCGCACTTGCTGTGCAAAGTGTGGTGAAAATGATCAAAATATAGCGTGTGCGTTGGATAGGAATACCGAGGCTTTTCGCTTCATCTTCTTCTAAAGCGAGCAGATTTAAGCGCCAACGCAATAAGAAAAGCGGCAGAATACCGAGTATTAAAATAGGGGTAAGTTGACTTAATTCTTTTACGCCAACAGCCGTGAAACTGCCTAATAACCAAAAGGTAATCGAAGGTAATTGGGTGAAAGGATCGGCTAAAATTTTTAACAGTGAAATGCCCGCGCCAAGTAATGAACCGATAGCAATCCCCGAAAGCACTAAGACCAAAATAGGATCTTGATTACGGCTTCTTGATGCAACCATCGAAACACATAACACTGCCAAGATACCGCCGCTAAAGGCAAAAAGCTGCACGTAAAACATCGGTAAATTGTAGAAAATCGCCAATGATGCACCAAGCCCCGCACCGCTTGAAACCCCTAAGATATCAGGAGAAACCAACGGATTTTTAAACATCCCTTGATAAGTCGCACCTGCGGCGGCTAATGCGGCCCCCACTAAACAGGCGACAAAAATACGTGGGGTACGAATATGCCAAAGCACTGTTTCAACAGAAGAAGGCGTTTGGCATTCCGTTTCAAATACACAGCGAATCGCTTGTCCCAGTTGAAGTGGAGAAATCGGAAATCTCCCCACATTCAACGAAAGCAAAATGGTGCCGACTAATAAAATCACTAACGAAGTGAAAAAGAGTTTGGGATTACGTTGAACAAAATACGGCATAACTATTTCACATCATGTAGCAATTGAGTCGCTTGTTCTGGCGTTAATTCAATCTGATAGAACACGTGATAAAACGTTTGTACTTCTTTTACAAATTCAGTAATAGGTTTACCGCTGATTAAATGCGAAACCCAACGTACGCCAAGCAAACGGTTCACACTAGGTGGCGAATCTAACCAACCAAATGGATTATTCGGGATTAAAAAAACTTGTCCATTTTTGACCGCACTTAACTGTTGCCATTGCGGATTTTCTTTTAAGGTTTGCAAAAACTCTGGGTATTGGCTGAAAATCACATCCGGATTCCATAATAAAAGTTGCTCCATCGAAACCTGTGTAAGCCCTTTATGAGCGCCTTCCACCACATTTTTTAAACCCACGATTTCAATGGCTTCTGTATGAATTGAGCCTTTTTGCCCTGTTTGTAGGCCATCTGCACTACGAGCTAAATAGAAGGTTTTGGTCAATTTAGAGGCATTTTCGACCGCTTGTTTAAGGGTTTCTTCGGCATACTTCGCTTGAGGTTCTGTAAGATTTTCTACGCCTAACACTTTCCCCAAATAACGCAAAGTAGTGGGTGTTTCACTGAGTTTGCCGTCTAGCAGCAAATAAGGTACACCTGTTTGGTCAAAAGTCCGTTTTGCTTGATCGATATAGTTTGGGGTAACATTGCCTACATCAATAATTAAATTCGGTTGCAATGCCACAATTTTCTCTGGCGAGAGCGTGCTGCCTTTTCCGGCAATTTTTCCTAAGGTTGGTAGAGATTGTTGTGCTGCAGGAAACAGTTTTCCGCGTTTTTCCATATTAAATCCCGCTAATCCTAGCAATTTATTAGGCGCGCTTGAAAGGAGCAACACATCAGCCGGATTACCCGCACTTAATACTTTTTCAATTTTAGCTGACGGAGGTAATTCCCCTGCCAAATAAGCGATTTCTTCTGTTGCGAATGCACTGGTTGATAAATAAAACGCGAGTGCAATACCTATCCATTTTTTCATATTCTTCCCTCTTTTAGCGATTAAAAATGAAATGACTTTATTTTAACGCTATATATCTTTTAACATAGCAAATAAATTTTGGTAGAATGTCACCGTTATGTTTTTTATTATATAACATTTATTATTCATAGCTAAAGGTGAAAAAAATGAAATGGGATGTGATTTATAAGTTTTGCTTGCTTTGTATGCTCATTGCAGGATTGGTAGGCATCTTGTTCAGCGGCTTAGGGATCTATTTTCAGTGGCCTATTCAGGGCATCTTTCAGTGGCATTTAGGTTCGGCGTTACTGCTTATTTTGGGCGTGGTTTTACACTTCTTCAATCGAAAAAATAAAGCGGTCAAAATTGTGCAACAATTTACCGATTTAGTGACACATAATCGCTATCCCACCTATTGCAATCTAGATCGTTTGATTATGACATTTGAGCACTTTTCAATTCTGCAAATTGCGGAGCAACTTCAGCTCCCCCCTTCGATTTTATTCACCGAATTAGCTAACGGAAAAATAAACTTCAGCGATGCTAACCGCACTTTGCGAGAAAATTTCCCTCATAATGATGAAAAAATTTTCGCCGCGATCACCATTGCATTGAAGTTACGCTTCAACCCTAACCTAAAAGGATGTTCCAATGGAAAAGAAACTGCTTTGCATCGCCATTAGTTTGGCTTGCTTGCCTGCTTATGCCGAAAATGTATTTACCCTTGGCCAAATTGAAGTCATCGGTGAAAAATCAAGTGATCTCAGCACCGCTCGTATTGACCAGGCTGAATTACAAAAAAATAACCAAGATCGTGTGTCTGATGTAGCAAAAAGCACACCGGGTGTGTTTGTCGAACATGGCGGCGCACGCAACGAATACAACTTACTAGTACGTGGTTTTAATGCTCGCCGCGTACCGGTATTTATGGATGGTATTCCGGTTTATGTTCCTTATGATGGTGAAATGGACTTGGGGCGTTTTACCACCTTTGATTTATCTCGTATTGATATTTCTAAGGGCGCAAGCTCTGTGCTTTATGGCGCAAATACGATGGGTGGTGCCGTGAATTTAATTTCTAAAAAACCAACTCAACCTTTCGAAGGTTCTATTGGCTATGGCTTTTCACATGGTAAAAGTGGTGGTACAGCAACCAATAAAACAGATTTTGATTTAGGCACTAAACAAGAACTATTTTATGCGCAAGTAAGTGGTTCTTTTATTGAAAAACAAGGCTTACAACTTTCTCATCATTATCAACAAATCAATCCCAAAGGCGATGATGGTGGTCGAGCAGAAAATTCTAAACAACGTGATAAAAGATTAAGTTTGAAAGTCGCTTATACGCCAAATGAGCATGATGAATACGCACTGGCGTTCTCTACACAAAAAGGCACCAAAGAATCACCATTCTATTCTGGCGCTGATAGTTTTGAACGCTATTGGCGCTGGCCGATGTGGGACAAAGACAGTATCTATTTCCTTTCCCATACTGAATTTGGCGCCCATCATCTCACATTAAACACGAAGGCATTTTATGACACCTTTAAAAATGACCTACGTGCTTTTGATGATGCAACATTCAGCACTCAAAAGAAAAAATCAAGCTTTAATAGCTATTACCGTGATTATTCCTACGGTGCAGGCTTTGATTTAGGTGGCGATTTAACCTCCAAAGACCACTTAAAATTCTCTACCCTCATTAAATATGACGTGCATCGCGAACATAATGATGATGAACCGACCGCAGTAGATAAAGATCGTACCTACAGCTTTGGTTTAGAAAATACTCATCGTTTTAATGAGCAAACCTCTCTGATTACAGGCATCAGCTACGACAAACGTGATTCACACCGTGCAGAGAAATTTGAAAAACAATGTGCATCAACTCACCAAAAAAATGCGATTTGTCCGTTTGATATCGGTAATAAACACGCCTTTAATTATCAAATCAAATTTGCCCATCATTTCTCTGAACATGATGAATTTGCGCTAAGTTTTGCGAAGAAAACACGTTTTGCCACAATGAAAGAACGTTATTCTCGCCGATTTGGTCGTACTGAGCCGAATCCATTCTTAAGCCCAGAAACCGCTTACCATTACGAAGCTAGTTATATGCATACCTTTGGCGATTGGTTAAGAGTGGATAGCGCACTTTTCTATTCTGAAGTAAAAGATGCCATTGAAGAAGTCGCGATTAGCAAAAAACTCAATCAATATCAAAATGTAGGCAAAGAAGCCTTTAAAGGTGCTGAATTAGCCGTGAATCTTTTTGCAACAGATAATTTAACGTTAGGGGCAAACTACACCTATACGCATGCAAAAAATAAAACCCAAGATACCATTGTGAAGAATGTGCCAAAACATAAATTCTTTGCATTTGTTGATTGGAAAATATTACCAAACCTTTCACTTTATGTGAGCCAAGAAGCGGAACATGACCGTTATTATTTAGATGGCGGTGAAACCGTGAAGCTCTCTGGTTTTGGAAACAGCAATGCGAAATTAATCTATGAACCGGTTTCAGGATTAAGTTTAGAAGCGGGTGTATCGAACCTCTTTGATAAAAACTACTACTATCAAGCAGGTTACCCAGAAGAAGGACGCGTTTATTTCGGCAATATCCGATATCAATTCTAAAATAAAAAACGGGCAACTTGTGAAACAGGTTGCCCGTTGTTTTTATAAAGTTATTAGTCCTTCAGCGCTTTGATTTTCTCAATCACGTTTGTGGTTGAACAACCATTTTCGAAATTCAATACACGAACATCACCGCCATTTGCCCACACTTCTTTACTGCCAGCAATCTCTTCAGGTTTATAATCACCGCCTTTCACCAATAAATCCGGTAAAATCTCACCAATTAAACGTTGTGGCGTGTCTTCATCAAAAGAAACGACCCAATCTACTGACGCTAAACCTGCCAATACTGCCATACGTGCATTCAGATTGTTAATTGGACGACTTTCACCTTTTAAGCGTTTAACTGAGCCATCTGTATTCACGGCAACAATTAAACGATCACCAAGTTTACGAGCATTTTCTAAATAAGATACATGACCAGGGTGAAGAATGTCGAAACAACCGTTTGTCATCACGATTTTCTCACCGCGCGCTTTAGCATGATCGACCGCCATTTTTAATTGGCTTTCTGACATAATACCGAAGCCGGTTTCAGAACGACCATGGATCGCATTCTCTAACTCCACAGTAGAAACCGTTGATGTACCCAATTTACCGACCACAATACCTGCCGCCACATTAGCTAAATAGCAAGATTCTTCAAAAGAACGTCCATCTGCAAGTGCGGTTGCTAGAACACTGATTACCGTATCGCCCGCACCTGTTACATCGAATACTTCTTTGGCAACGGTTGGTAAGTGGAATGGCTCTTGATTTGGACGAAGTAGTGTCATGCCTTTTTCAGAACGGGTCACTAAAAGTGCGGTCAATTCAATGTCTGAAATTAATTTTAAACCTTTCTCAATGATTTCTTCTTCAGAATCACACTTACCTACCACCGCTTCAAATTCTGACATATTTGGTGTAAGTAAAGTGGCGCCTCGATAACGCTCAAAATCTGTGCCTTTTGGATCGATCAACACCGGTACATTCGCTTTGCGTGCAATTTGGATCATTTTTTGCACATCTTTTAACGTGCCTTTACCGTAATCAGAAAGCACTAACGCACCAAAGTTTTTCACTTCCGCTTCTAATTTCGCAAGCAACTCATGACATTCCACATTTTGAAAATCTTCTTCAAAATCCAAACGAAGTAATTGTTGGTGACGAGACAAAATACGTAATTTCGTAATGGTTGGATGAGTATCCAATGCCACAAAATTACAATCAATTTTTTGATGTTGTAATAAATTGGTTAAAGCTGTGCCTGTTTCATCTTGACCAATTAAGCCTAAAATTTGCACAGGGACATTAAGAGAAGCAATATTCATTGCCACGTTTGCTGCACCACCTGCACGCTCTTCATTATCTTGTACACGAACCACAGGAACCGGTGCTTCTGGTGAAATACGATTAGTTGCACCAAACCAGTAACGGTCAAGCATGACATCGCCTAACACTAATACTTTCGCTTGATTAAAATTGGCAGAATATTGAGCCATTTTGAAATCTCTCTGTTGGAATAATAAAATTTGGCGCAATTTTACCACAACTCAAATTTGCGATAAACTACACGCCGAACTAACCAGAAAAGAATTATGAAAAACGAAAAACTCCCTCACTTTCAACCGCACTTTCTAGCCCCTAAATACTGGGGATTTTGGCTTGGTGTGGCGATTTGGCGAAGCCTTGTGTTACTTCCCTATCCAATTCTACGTCATATTGGCAATGGCTTAGGCTGGCTTTTCTCAAAATTAAAAGTGGGAAAACGTCGTGCCACTATTGCTCGCCGAAACCTTGAACTCTGCTTCCCAGAAATGCCTGAGCAAGAACGTGAAGCCATTTTGCAAGAGAACTTACGTGCTGTTGGAATGGCAATTATTGAAACCGGTATGGCATGGTTTTGGTCTGATGCTCGCATCAAAAAATGGTCAAAAATTGAAGGGTTAAATTATTTAAAAGAAAATACCCAAGACGGCATTATCTTTGTTGGTGTCCATTTTCTTACGCTTGAATTAGGCGCGCGTATTGTGGGATTACATCATCCTGGCGTAGGCGTTTATCGTCCCAATGACAATCCCGTACTGGATTGGTTGCAAATTAAAGGTCGTTTACGTTCAAACAAAGATATGCTGAACCGAAAAGATCTGCGTGGTATGCTCAAAGCCTTACGTAAAGGTGAAACCATTTGGTATGCGCCCGATCACGATTACGGCAGAAAAAATGCGGTATTTGTGCCTTTCTTTGCTGTACAAGAAGCGGCTACCACAACAGGTAGTTATTATCTGCTTAAATCAGCACCAAATTGTAAAGTCGTCCCTTTTGCCCCATTGCGTAACAAAGACGGCTCAGGCTATACAGTCAGTATTTCACCACCCGTGGATTTTTCCGATCTTTCGGATGAAACGGCAATCGCTGCAAGAATGAATAAAGTTGTGGAAAAAGAAATCTTAAAAGGTGTGGAACAATACATGTGGCTACACCGCCGATTTAAAACGCGCCCAACCGAAGATGAGCCAAGTTTGTATTCATAAGTGCGGTTGATTTTTCATCTATTTTCGAACACAAAAACGACATATCGAAAAATAAGGAAAATTTTCCTTATTTTTTTCTTGATCTTTGTATAATTAAATATATAATGAATCTCGTTTTAGATAGTAAACTTGTTTTATTACAAACACACTACTGGCTAGTGCATTCCCCCCCACTCCTTTTGCACTAGCCATTTTTTTTTAAATCCCTTACCATATCTCACCTTTTTCTTTTCTCTCAAAAATGATGAACAATCTAGAACTTGAACGTTTACTAAACGAAAAACTTAGCACAGACAGAATAAATGATTACGCCCCTAACGGTTTGCAAGTAGAAGGCAAATCAGAGATCAAAAAGATCATCACGGGTGTCACCGCAAGCCAAGCTTTGATTGATTATGCCGTTGCACAACAAGCTGATGCGATTCTTGTCCACCACGGCTATTTTTGGAAAAGTGAAAATCCATGTATTCGTGGTATGAAAGGCAAACGCATCAAAACCTTACTTGTGAATGACATCAATTTATACGGCTACCATTTACCCTTAGATGTTCACCCTGAATTAGGCAACAACGCAAAACTTGCTCAGTTATTAGGGATTAGCGATCTTCAACCTTTAGAAAATAGCGCAACCAGCATTCCTGTTTGGGGAACGTTAAAAGATCCTGTTACCGCTGAAGAATTTGCACAACGTATTGAACAAGTGCTGCATCGTAAACCGTTAATTTGCACGGAAAATGGACCGCACTTAATCCGTAAAGTAAGCATTTGTACCGGTGGCGGACAAGGCTATATTGATTTAGCGGCAGCACAAGGTTGTAATGCCTTTATTACCGGCGAGGTTTCGGAGCAAACAATTCATTCTGCTCGTGAGCAAGGTATTCATTTCTTTGCGGCTGGTCACCATGCAACAGAACGCTACGGCATTAAAGCATTAGGTGAATGGTTAGCAGCTGAATATGGCTTAGATGTAGAATTTAAAGATATTGATAATCCCGCCTAACTGGTACAAAGTGTGATTGATTGCCGAAAGCACACAAAACAAGTATAATCTCGTCGATTTTTTTAACTCAAACATAGGAAAAAATATGGGTTTCTTAACTGGTAAACGTATTTTAGTAACAGGTCTTGCAAGCAACCGTTCTATTGCTTACGGGATTGCAAAAGCAATGAAAGAACAAGGCGCTGAACTTGCTTTCACTTATTTAAACGATAAATTACAACCGCGCGTAGAAGAATTTGCAAAAGAATTTGGTTCTGACATCGTCCTTCCTTTAGACGTAGCGACCGATGAAAGCATCCAAAATTGCTTTGCAGAATTAAGCAAACGTTGGGAAAAATTTGATGGTTTCGTACACGCTATTGCATTCGCACCAGGCGATCAATTAGATGGTGACTACGTAAACGCAGCAACTCGTGAAGGCTACCGTATCGCTCACGACATCAGTGCATTCAGCTTCGTTGCTATGGCACAAGCGGCACGTCCTTACTTAAATCCAAATGCAGCATTATTAACCCTTTCTTACTTAGGTGCAGAGCGCGCAATTCCTAACTACAACGTGATGTGTTTAGCGAAAGCATCTCTTGAAGCAGCAACTCGCGTAATGGCAGCTGACTTAGGTAAAGAAGGTATTCGTGTGAATGCAATTTCTGCAGGTCCAATCCGTACTTTAGCGGCATCAGGTATTAAAAACTTCAAGAAAATGCTTGCTACATTCGAGAAAACAGCAGCATTACGCCGCACTGTTACTATCGAAGATGTGGGTAACTCAGCAGCATTCTTATGCTCAGATTTAGCATCTGGTATTACCGGTGAAATCGTTCACGTAGATGCAGGTTTCAGCATCACTGCAATGGGCGAATTAGGCGAAGAATAATTTTTCGTACAATCTATTTTTAGGCAGGCTTTTCAGTCTGCCTTTTCTCTTTTTTTAAATATAACTATGTTCCAAGATAATCCACTACTCGCACAACTTAAGCAACAAATCCACGATAGCAAAGAACACGTTGAAGGCGTGGTAAAAAGTACTGATAAAGCTTATGGTTTTTTAGAGTGCGATAAAAAAAGCTACTTTATTGCCCCTCCTGCAATGAAAAAAGTGATGCATGGTGACAAAATCAAAGCCACCATTGAAAAGCAAGGCGATAAAGAGCAAGCTGAACCTGAAGAATTAATTGAGCCAATGCTCACGCGCTTTATTGCCAAAGTGCGGTTCAATAAAGACAAGAAATTGCAAGTTTTGGTTGATCATCCAAGTATCAACCAACCCATTGGTGCGCAACAAGCTAAATCCGTCAAAGAAGAATTACAAGAAGGCGACTGGGTCGTCGCAAATTTGAAAACGCACCCATTACGTGATGATCGCTTTTTCTATGCTACTATCAATCAATTTATCTGCCGTGCTGACGATGAATTAGCCCCTTGGTGGGTCACGCTGGCACGTCATGAACAATCTCGTCATCCTGTGCAAGGTGCAGAAAGTTATGAGATGTTAGATCAACAAACACGTGAAGATCTGACCGCACTTCATTTTGTCACCATTGACTCTGAAAGCACTCAGGATATGGATGATGCCCTTTATATCGAACCTATCGAGCAAAATGGTACACAAAGCGGCTGGCGATTAGTCGTTGCCATTGCTGATCCAACAGCTTACATTGCATTAGATTCACAAATTGAAAAAGACGCTAAACAGCGTTGTTTCACCAATTATTTGCCTGGCTTCAACATTCCTATGTTGCCTCGTGAATTATCTGATGAATTATGTTCATTAATGGCAAATGAAACTCGTCCTGCATTAGTGTGTTACATTGAAACAGATCTTGCGGGTAATATCACGGCGAAACCACGTTTTGTGTCCGCTTATGTACAATCTAAAGCAAAATTAGCCTATAACAAGATTTCAGATTATTTAGAACAAGTACCGGATGCATGGCAACCGGAAACACCTGAAATTGCCCAGCAAATTGATTGGTTACATCAATTTACTCAAGCACGTATTCAATGGCGTAAAACCCATTCCTTGTTATTTAAAGAGAAACCAGACTACTCTTTTATTCTCGCTGAAAATGGCAAAGTGAAAGAAATTAAAGCGGAATATCGCCGTATTGCAAATCAAATCGTGGAAGAATCCATGATCATTGCCAACATTTGTGCCGCCCAATTCTTAGCGGAGCATGCTAAAACCGGTATTTTCAATACACACACTGGTTTTGATAAAAAATTCTTAGAAAATGCACATAATTTCTTAATGGCAAATTTAGCCAATGAAGAAAATCAAGCTGAACTTGCTGAACGTTATTCGGTAGAAAATTTGGCAACCTTAAAAGGTTATTGCCAAATGCGTCATGATATTGAACCGATTGAAGGTGACTATTTAGAATTCCGTTTACGTCGTTATTTAACCTTTGCGGAGTTTAAATCCGAACTTGCTCCACATTTTGGGCTTGGATTAGAAGGTTATGCGACCTGGACATCGCCTATCCGTAAATATTCCGATATGGTAAACCATCGTTTAATCAAAGCTGTGCTCACACAGCAAGCTTGTGAAAAGCCACAAGATGAAGTGCTTGCACGCTTACAAGAAGCCCGTCGTCAAAATCGCTTGGTTGAACGTGATATCGCAGACTGGTTATATTGTCGCTATCTTGCTGACAAAGTCGCTGAAAATGCTGAATTTGATGCAGAAGTGCAAGATGTGATGCGTGGCGGTTTACGTGTTCAATTATTAGAAAATGGTGCATCCATGTTCGTACCAGCTTCCACGTTGCATCCAAATAAAGATGAAATGCAAGTGAATGCTGATGAATTAGCGATGTATATTCAAGGAGAACGCCGTTACAAAATCGGTGATTTGGTGAAAGTGAAACTCACCGAAGTTCGAGAAGAAACTCGTAGTATTATCGGCCAATTAATCATTTAATAACCACTTCCCTTCTAACACTAGAAATACCGCTCGTTACATAACGGACGGTATTTTTTTATAGCGCTAAAATTGTGGAAATTTTTTCTACGTTGATAGTATCAAATAAAAAGATTTTTAGGGTAGATTGAAGATGAGCAATATAGAAATGAGTTATTGAGATAATATCCCCGCCTTGAAGGCGGGGATAAAATAGATATTTAGGTAGAATTACATTTTAGGAATTTCTACGCCCGATGAAAGCACATCTTGAATATCGGATTTTAAGACATCTGCTTTTGGTCCATAAATCGCTTGGATACCAGAGCCTTTCACAATAAAGCCCATTGCACCTGCTTGTTTCCAACTTGCTTCATCACCCACTAACTCAGGATTATGTACGGTGATACGTAAACGTGTCATACAAGCATCAACATCTGCAATATTATTACGTCCACCAAGTAAGTTGATGATTTGGATAACTTGTGCGCTAGCATCCGCAACTTTTGTCTCATTGCTAGAAGCTTCATCTGAACCTTTCGCATCATAGTTACCATTACGACCTGCTGTCGCAAGGTTAAATTTCTTAATCATAAAGTTCGCGATAAAGAACATGGCTACTGCAAAAAGGATAGATACCCAAATAAAGTTGATCACATCCATACCAATGCCGGCTTTAATCGCCATTGGTGTACGTGTTAAGAACTCAATGTTACCGAATGAATGCACACGTAAGTCCACAATATCTGCCATGGCGAAAGCACAACCTTGTACTAACGCATAAACAATATAAAGCGGTAAAGCGACAAACATAAACATGTATTCGATTGGTTCAGTCACACCAGTTAAGAACACCGCAAGTGCAGAAGAAAGGAAAATACCTTTATAGAGTTTTTTCTTGTCTTCATCCACATTGATATACATTGCGAGAGTCAAGCCCATTAAGATACCGGTTGAACCAATCATTTGTCCTACTTTAAAGCGAGCAGGTGTCACAGTTGAAAGAAGTTCGTTATATTGCGTTAAATTACCTGCATCTTTAAGGTTGATTAAGTCAGTCACCCAGGCAAGCCAAAGTGGATCTTGACCAAATACTTGTTTACCTTGTTGTGCACCGGTTAAGAACTCATAAGTACCGCCTAATGAAGTGTAGTTCATTGGGATGGTCAACATGTGGTGTAAACCAAATGGAAGCAATAGACGCTCTAAGGTACCGTAAATAAATGGTGCTAAAATTGGCGCTGAGTTTTGTGAGTTAGCAATCCATTGACCAAAATGGTTAATGCCTGTTTGAACTAAAGGCCAGAATAATGATAGGAAGATCGCCACTAATACAGAACGATAAATAACAACGAAAGGAACGAAGCGTTTACCATTAAAGAACGTCAGTACTTCAGGTAACTTACGGAAATTGTAATAACGGTTAAAAGTTGTTGCCCCCACAAAACCGGCGATAATACCAACGAATACACCCATATTTAACGCAGGTTGTCCAAGCACATTCACAAAGTAATTCGCCACAGGAATTTCACCGGCCAATACTGTACTTACATGTGCATTTGGATCCGCTAGCATTTCAAGTTTCACACCGAAAAAGTTACCGGTAATTAAGTTAATTAAAATGAAAGCCAGGCCTGCTGCAAATGCCCCACCCGCACGCTCATTTGCCCAGCTACCACCAATTGCTAAAGCAAATAATAAATGAAGGTTACCAATAATCCCCCAACCAATTTGGGCGATAATGTTTCCGACAAGCGCTAGCCATTCCGCATCGCTAATCAAAGGCAGTGAGTTACCAATACTCACCATTAAACCCGCGGCTGGCATCACGGCAATCACAACCATTAGGCACTTACCGAATTTTTGCCAAAATTCAAAACTGAGCATTTTTTTCATATTGATTCTCCTACAAGATGAGAGCTACTTCTACGCCAAAATGGTCGGAAACAATCGGTTTATTTTTACCATTAAAAAT
>ERZ773072.65-NODE-65-length-58476-cov-13.879923_pt1 | contig 58476 bp, 40 predicted proteins | sample MGYA00580617_ERZ773072 | MGnify/ENA primary metagenome ERZ773072 (study PRJEB29015, sample SAMEA2737970) | human oral metagenome | biome: human oral; feature: human-associated habitat; material: dental | place: China | collected 2122 ...
GTGGATGCTGACGATGATGCACACGCACACTAAGGCGGACTGCAGTCTGAACAATATTGCGTATTTCTTTGAAGGTATCACCTGGCACAAATCCCTCTCTATTGATTAGACTCTCAAGGCTAGGCGCACCCGCTTCGGTTAAAAATACAGCGCCAAAGTAGGAATTCTGTCCTAGAGCATGCAAGCCTTCTCTCTTATCAAGATCCACATAGTCACTCAGCTCATCATCTACATCGATACTATAGTAGCGCGAACCACTCCGATAGTCACGATCAATGCTTAGCCAGTCATCAGAACCATCGCCGTACGGAAGAACACGAAAACCCTCGAGATACACTCGAATGCCGCGTTCACCTCGCACAAAACCTTGTAGTGGCCCACGATTAGCACTTGCGCCGGGATACACAAAGAAGCGCGCCTGAAAGCGGAGCTGATCCGACGTTCGTTTCCCAAAACGATATGTGCGGGCAAACCTATTATCACTAACTTCTGAAACAGTTGGAGTAATTTGAACTCTTGCCCGCCCGCCCTCGACATCCACTTCAACGCACCACCTGAAGTTTAACCGGCTCTTCATAATTGAGGGTGTGGGGGTGGTATGCGGGGTTCGGCGTGTCGTGGCGGGGTAGAGGTCGAGGTCTTCCGATGATGGGGGTTCCTACACCGTCCATCTGAAAGACCTCGACATGTCCAATGCTACCTTTGATCGCCCTGATCTGAGCGCCTTCACGGGCCTGGATGACCTAGGACTGGAAGTGATGGGTCAACGTGTAGGAGACGATCGGACCGTCTTGGCCTGCAAGGTAGTGGGTGAGGATCGGTGGTGCCGACAGTGTGGGGGCGAGGGCGTCGTACGTGACACGGTGGTCAGGCGCTTGGCTCACGTACCCTACGGGTGGCACCCCACCATGTTGCACGTGAGCGTGCGCCGCTACCGCTGCCCAGAGTGTGCTCACGTGTGGCGTCAAAACATGAGTGCAGCGGCCGACCCGCGCGCGAAGCTCTCGCGTGCAGCGGTGCGCTGGGCGCTGGTAGGCCTGGTGGTCCACCATCTGACGGTGGCGCGCGTCGCCGACGTATTGGCCGTGTCGTGGAACACTGCCAATACCGCGATCTTAGGTGAAGGCCAGCGCATACTCATCAATGATCCTGATCGTTTCGAGGGGGTGTGCGTCATTGGCGTGGATGAACACGTGTGGCGACACACCCCATACGGGGACAAATACGTCACCGTCATCTTGGACTTGACTCCTATACGAGACCGTCGTGGTCCCTCCCGGCTCCTGGATATGATTCCGGGCCGATCCAAGCGGGTCTTCAAAACCTGGCTGGCCTCCCAGCCCGATACGTGGCGCGAACGCATCGAGATCGTCGCAATGGATGGATTCACCGGCTTTAAGAGCGCCGCCGCCGAAGAGCTCCCAGACGCGAGGGCGGTCATGGACCCCTTCCACGTCGTACACCTCGCCGGTGATGCTCTCGATGAGTGCCGCAGGCGCATCCAGCAAGAACTCCACCATCGGCGCGGGCGTGCCACGGATCCCCTGTACAAGGCCCGCAGGATGTTACACACCAGATCCTGCCTGCTCACCCCACGCCAGCAGCACCAGATCCTCGACCTGTTCGCCAGCGATTGCCACGTCGCGCTCGAAGTCACATGGAGCGTCTACCAGAACATCATCGACGCCTACCGCGCACCCGACACGGACGTGGGTAAGGCCCTGATGCAAGCCGAAATCAATACACTGACCTCCACACGCGTACCGAGGGGCCTAACCGAGCTCATCACGCTGGGCAGGACACTCAAACGCCGAGCCGGGGACATCCTGGCCTACTTCGACCACCCCCACACCAGCAACGGCCCCACCGAAGCCATCAACGGCCGCCTCGAACACCTACGCGGCTCCGCCCTCGGATTCCGAAACCTCACCCACTACATCACCCGAGCACTCCTTGAAACAGGAGGATTCAGACCCCAACTACACCCTCAATTATGAAGAGCCCCATATGGCACAGACACACAAAAAAGAGGTAGGGCTGACAATAGCCCTACCTCTAAGATGTTTTAAGATAGCACGGTTGACTAGTCATGATTCCTGAATGCAAAGAAGTACATGGTAGCCGATACCAAACCCATACCTAAGGAAATCATAAGAACGTTTGGTGAACAAAGATTTCCCATTCCCTCAATCACTGTCAAGAACAGACAGGAAAGAGAAAATACGAGGATAAAAGCACCGATGCTCTGAAAAATAATACTTTTTATAATATACCTCCTTGGTTGCTTATAATTTATCTCGGCAGCTCCATGCAGCTACTCCCAGCTGAGCGGCCAAACCGGGAAGACCCTCAGCCCCCTTTTTCTCAGTTGCAGCACCTATTTTCGACTATTAAATAGTCCAATAATCAATACTGCTATTGAGATGCCGTAGAGAATTCCAAGCACTAGGTCGCTGACATTTGACACTACGTTCAAGATAATTGCCAGGATCAAGAACAGCATCCCAACAGGAACATACTTATTCGACTTCATACGCTCGTGCTCCCTCAATAATCAACGGCGATACATCATTTTCAGAGTCATCCAGCTACCCATTTTCTGAATGACTATGGACGTTCGCCTCATTACCACGCTAGCACTCTGGAGCTAAAAACTAGCCCGCGACACACTTTTCTACGCCCAACCGCACTCCCCCACCCTCGCCTCCTCAGAACAACAAAAACCACCCCCTCCGCAGCTTGTCGCCGCAAAGGGGGTGGTTTCTATATATAGGGTAGGTACAAAGTCCGCCGGCTCAGATAACCGCGGTCAACCGCAGTCAGCATCACCGGCGAACCCGCATCCTAAACCGCTACTACTCAGCAGCCTCGGTGCTGGGCTTGGGGTCTTCGTTCACGCGGTTGCGGATATGCTCCACAATACGTGTCTCTTCCTTACCTTCACCCAGATTAGCGGGAATAGTGTAGCTATCCCCTCTGGTCTTCTGCGCAGTAAGTGCAACAAAGCCTAGTGTATTGAGGGTCGGCAAGCAGATAGATTGAAGCGTCCAGCAGTACGGCTTAATGACTCCTTCAAATCAGCAATTACTTTATAATTTCCTTTTTCATATATTTAAAATATCTTTCCACCAAAAGAACAAGAATCGGTGAACACATAATAATCCGTGTCCACCGATTCTTCATGCTACATCAGTGCTTCAGGTATCGCTTTTCTTGCCAGGCGTCAATTACCCACTCCGAGAAATCATACATAATCTCAGAAATTCGATCATGGAGGCTCAAATATTCGTTTATGTTCTCCTCCAGGCCAACGATTCCCTTTGTCTTCTCACCGTGTGCAACTTGATTTCTAACCTTCAACAAGTTTTCATCAATATCTTTTTCCAGATATTCCATCTTCAATTTTCCCATTTTATCATTAATATTGTCGACTATATCCAATTTTTTAAGTATATCAATAAATAATTTATACTTAAGGTTCGACCCCGTATCAATAATTTCCTCATTAATTTCCACATATTTACCATCTGATAATAAATCCCTAAACTTATTAACAAAACCAATGTGAGCATTATGAGTATTTGCTCCACTCAACTCAGCCAGCGCAGATTTTAAAGAGGAAGCAACTATAACATCACTTGCATTTCTATATTCAATCTTTTCATTATTTACAGAATCAATATATATCCGCCCAACTTCCTTTATATAACCTTCCCAGTGAGCATAGAGCATCAGATATGATCCCCTGAGGACATATCTAACATTCTGCTCATACAATCTATCCTCTGAATACAGGGACTCAACACCCATTCTGACCCTGCTTAGCTCTTGCCTTCTCCATGCTCGGCAAGAATTTATTTTATCAACGAAATCTTCATCTGATATTTTTATTTTCTTTCCCATAAATCCAAAACTCCTAGGTATATGATTAGTTAGCCAACAATTCTCGACCAGCCAAAACGGTCCTCTTGATTCGCGCTTCAGTTGATACACCGGTAGTTTTAGCGGTATCAGGATTATTCCAGAAACTCTTTGAAATTTCTTCAAAGTTATCATTATATTCTTTACCATTAGCAATATAGAACCCAAGACCTGCAGCAAAAGCTTCAAATGCGCTAAGCGTAAACTTATCATTGTACTTTCCACTCTTATTATCCCAGGGGTTAAAGACGTTCTGGAATTCAGACAGCTTCTTAAAGGTGGTATCGAATACTAGACCATACTCATCCTTCTTAGAGTCGAAGTTAACGGCAAAATCGAAAGCAAAATCATCCACTTCCTTTGCAAAATCAGAGATGCCAGAAATTTTTTCATTAGGCATATGTGAAAGCATAAGGAATCGGAGAAGAAGCTCGTCATTGTACTTCTGCTTCAACCTAGTCGAAGTAAGCCCCAAAAGGTCCAGGAACTCAGGAGTATTAGCCTTTTGAGAAATCCACTTAACCATCTCTGAAGATTGACCAGCAAGTACTGCAGTACGAATTTCCTGCGGAGTCAAGTTGCTACCGTTAGAGTTCAGACGCTTAAAAAGATCGTACTTTGTTTTAATGTCAGAATCTCGCTTGACAATTTTGACATCGATTTTTGAACGCTTTATGTCCCTTCGCTGGGCGTCGCTCAGATAACCCTTGGGAGTAGTTTTAGTCTTTACCTCGTCGTTCCAAGCAACACCATCAATCGAAGGGAGATATTCAGTCTTTCCTAGTACAGAAGCAAACTTAGTTTTCGGACTTTCGTCGTTCTTTTCATCTTCTTCGTCAGATGACTCTTCAGCTTTTAGAACGCCCTGAAATTCCAACAAGGTGCTAATACGCTGCAAGCCGTCCACTATCTCCCAACGGCCCTGGTTATCCTGAGCAACAAAAATTGACGGCAACGGGATTCCAATCAAAATACTCTCAATCAGCTGACTCTTCTGACGCAAGTCCCAGCGGAACAAACGCTGATAGTCAGGAGAAATAATCAGTTCCCCCTCTGTATACATGTTCGTCAATTCACCGATGCTGATAGAGTAGCCATCGGTGCTAATCTCAAGACGGGCGTCGCGAATTTCATCTTCAAGGGTAGTCACTATCGTTCCTCTTCAAACCATGGATAACGCATTTAGCTGGCGTAGGGCACCTAGACCATATCCAGACGTTCTTATCCGAATCGTACAATTACCGGCACCTCCGAACGGCAACGAACGTAAGTACCATCATTCACATTAGCACGAAAACACCCGCCCAGACTAGGAAAAACTCCACCACAACACACTTTTCTGCACCCAACCGCACTCCCCCACCCGCGCCTCCTCAAAGCAAACAAAAAACCACCCCCTCCGCAGCTTGTCGCCGCAAAGGGGGTGGTTTTCTATATATGAGTTAGGCCAGAAAGCCTAGTACTACTCAGCAGCCTCAGTGCTGGGCTTGGGGTCTTCGTTCACGCGGTTGCGGATATGCTCCACAATACGTGCCACAGCCTCATCCACGGGCACGCCGTTCTCCTGCTTGTTGCCGCGGAAACGGAACGAAACAGCGCCAGCCTCCGCGTCCTCGCCTCCAGCGATCAGGATGAACGGCACCTTCTCGGTAGAGGCGGTGCGAATCTTCTTCGTAAACCGGTCCGAACCGTAATCCACCTCAACGCGCACACCCTGCGCACGCAGCTTATCCGCAATCTCAGTCATATAGTCGTTGAAAGCCTCCGCCACAGGCACACAAATCACCTGCACCGGTGCCAGCCACGCCGGGAACGCACCCGCATAGTGCTCAGTCAGCACCCCAAGGAAGCGCTCAATCGAACCGAACTTAGCCGAGTGAATCATCACCGGCTCCTGAATCGACCCGTCCGCAGCCTGGTACTCCAAACCAAAGCGGCTGGGCTGGTTGAAGTCATACTGCACGGTAGACATCTGCCAGGTGCGGCCAATCGCGTCCTTCGCCTGCACCGAAATCTTCGGGCCATAGAACGCGGCTCCACCCGGGTCAGGTACCAGCTCAAGGCCGGTCTCCTTCGCAACCTGCTCCAGCACGGCGGTAGCCTGCTCCCACTGCTCATCGGTGCCGATAAACTTATCCTTCTTATCGCCCTCAGTGTCGCGGGTTGAAAGCTCCAGGTAGAAGTCCGTCATACCGAAATCTTCCAGCAGGCTCAGCATGAAATTCAGCAGGTGCCGCACCTCATCGGGTGCCTGCTCCTTCGTCACATACGAGTGCGAATCGTCCTGCGTAATCATGCGCACACGGGTCAAACCCTGCAGCACACCCGACTTCTCGTCACGGTACACGGTGCCGAACTCGAAGAAACGCAGCGGCAGCTCACGGTACGAACGCCCACGCGAACGGTAAATCTCGTTATGCATGGGGCAGTTCATGGCCTTCAAACGGTAGTTGCCGTTATCGAGCTCCATCGCAGGGAACATGCCGTCCGCGTAGTACGGCAGGTGCCCGGACGTGTAGAACAGGTCTTCCTTCGAGATATGCGGGGTGCTCACGTACTGGAAACCCTCAGCAATATGGCGGGCGCGCACATAATCTTCCATCTCGCGCTTAATCACGCCGCCCTTGGGGTGAATCACCGGCAGGCCGGGGCCAATATTCTTCGGGAACGAGAACAGGTCAAGCTCCTTGCCCAGGCGGCGGTGATCGCGGCGCTCAGCCTCAGCAATACGGTGCTTATACTCCACCAGCTCATCCTTCGTGGGCCAGGCGGTACCGTAAATACGCTGAAGCATGGGGTTCTTCTCAGAACCGCGCCAATACGCGCCACCGGCACGCATGAGCGCATAACCATTAGCAATCAGTTTAGTATTCGGCAGGTGCGGGCCGCGGCACAGGTCATTCCACAGTACCTCACCGGTTTTCGGGTGCACATTGTCGTAAATCGTGATCTCGCCCGCACCAACCTCAACCGAGGCGCCCTCGGCGGCGTCAGCGCCCGAACCGGGGCCTTGGCTGAGCGAAAGCAGCTCGAGCTTATACGGCTCGTTCTTCATCTCTTCAACCGCTTCATCGTGGGTGACCACGCGGCGGCGGAACAGCTGGCCCGACTTGATGATCTTACTCATCGACTTCTCGATCTTCTTCAGATCCTCAGGGGTGAAGGGCTCAGCCACATCAAAGTCAAAATAGAAGCCATCGGTAATATAGGGGCCAATGCCCAGCTTCGCGTCCTTGCGGTATTCCTGCACCGCCTGCGCCATCACGTGCGCCGCAGAATGGCGCAGCACGTCCAGCCCTTCGGGTTCGTCAATGAAAACGGGCTCCACCGAGTCCCCCTCGGTGAGCGGGTGGGTGAGATCCACCAGGGAGCCATTGATGCGGGCCACCACGATTTTAGGGTCGTCGCTGAAGAGCTCGGCGGCGGTTGCGGCGGTAACGGTGCGCGGGGTACCGGATACGGTGATGCTCACAGCTGGGTTTTCTACGGCAGACATGCCTCTCCTTGATTCTCAGGCGCGCCCCGAATCCCGGCGATACAAGGGCCAGGCGCACGGTGGCGCACAAACGAATGCCCGCACTTTACGGGTGCACGGACCCTACCCAGTGTACCGTGCCGCACCCATCAACGGCAGCTTATAGGTTTATGAATAAAAATACTTCTCTAACAGATAAATATGCACTCGGATGGTTCTGACGACGCTGGTACTAATGCTTCACCAGCTGCTGGGTACCCCTATCGTAGCTGTAGCCGTGCAACTGGTTCTTACCCAACAGGTCCACGGCCTTATCAATCACGGGCAGTGGCACATCGAACCACTCCACAATATTAATGCTCTGCCCATTAGCCGCCGTCTGCTTAATAGAAAGCCGAGCCGGGGCAAAGAGCCGGTGCATCGTTTTCTCTACTTTCCCAACGTTTAGCCCGTACAGGGTGTAGGAGGCCACCACCTCAACCGGGGCATTCAGGTAGGCCGGTTCAAACGGGGCTCGGGCCAGCCGCTTCTCCAAGCTGGTGGTGGTGTACCCGATCTTGTGCAGGTTGGGGTAGCCGCTCACCTGCGGGTCGTTACTGAGGGTGCGCAGTACGTACAGGGTGCCGGTGACGCCCTCATCTTTTAGTAGGTTAGTCTCGTCCAGGGTCTCGTTGGGCACTATCACGGTGCTATGCTCATCCTCTACCAGGCGCTTGAGGAACGAGTTGCGTAGCATCTTCGACTCGGTGCCGTTCTCAAAAATCACGCGCAGCCGCACCGGATCCAGGCTCTCCGGCCCGGCGGGCCGGGCGGCATCCTTCATAAACTCGGCGATGTAGAGCATCTGCCCGCCCAGGACGAAGAACGCCCCCTCCTTCACGATGGAGTCCAGATCGCTGTGGTCAATGGAGTTGTAGTTCACCTGCCGCGCCTCACCACTGGATAGCTCGCGGTGCTTGCGCGGGAACAGCTCACGGTAGGCGTCAAAATCCTTCGCCTGGTGGCGGCGCTCCACACTCTCGGGCGTGGCGGGGGCTTTCACGGGGGCCGGCAGGGTGCTCATGTCGGTCAGGCCGTCGGCGTCATCCACCAGCTGACCCATGAGCTCATCGAAGTTATCGCCGGCAAAAATATCGTCCAGGCTGGCCGGCGGCTCCTCCTCGGCGAGCAGGTGCATCTCGTCATGGTCGGCCAGCAGCTGCATCTTCTCGTCATTCATGCGGATGCCGGCCAGGCGCGCACCCAGCTTACGCTCGCTAATATTGTGGGTCTCGGCCGAGGGCTCCCGGCCGTGCTCGCGCACAAACTCGGTGATCTCCGCGAAAGAGCGCACCAGCCGCTCCTCGCTGCTGGGCGGAACCGGCTTGAGCTCGGGCTCCAGTAGCGGGTCGCCGGTGGCGAAAATATCATCCAGACTAGAGTAGGTGGCCAGCTCCTCATCCGGGGCTTCTATGCCCGGCTGATCTGGTTGCTCCTGGCCGGGCTGCTGCGGGCCGGTGTGCTTATCGGGGGTGTTCACTGGGCGCCTCCGTCCTGTCCGTGCTGTTCCGCCTGCCGCTGGGCCGCTTCTCGCTTGCGCCGCTCCCCTTCGCGCTGCAACCAGAGGGCTATTTCGGCGTAGCGGCGCTCCACCGGGTCGTCGGCGCGCAGGTTGGGGCGGCGCCCGTTGAGTTTAACCCACCGCTGAATCTTCGGGAAGGTGATGCGCGCCTCCTCCTCGGTCACTTCGATGCGGCCGGCGGCAATATTGTTGCTGATCACCCGCAGGGTGTCTTTGGAGATGTTTTTGGAGATGATCTCGTAGGCCCGCTGGAACGGGTTCACGCTGTCGATCAGGTTAATATTCAGCTCATTCACGTTCACGAACTTGTGCTGCATCATGATGAACCGGTTATCGCCCACGGTTTTAATGTCGCTGTTTTTGACTACGGAGTCAACCACCAGGGCCTGGCGCACTTCTTCCACCTGGGTGGAGTTCAGGTCGGGGTAGCGCTCGCGGATGATTCCGGGGATGTGCTCCTTGTTGATGACTTCGGGGTCCACGCCGGCGGCTGCGGCGCGCACCAGTTTTTCGCTCTGTAGCACGGTGGCTTTCAGGTCGTTCAGGTCCATATCAATAATCTGCTGGGTGCGGGCGGTGGTGGGCTCCTTGAAACCCTCGATGAGCAGCTGGCCGGGGTGCTCGGGGGCATCGCCCGGTTTGGCGCGGTTTTTGAAGGAGAAGTTTTCGGCCAGCACCTGCTCCATGAGTAGGGATGCGGTGATTGCTTTGAGCACGTTGTTCACGGCCACGGTCACTTCGTCCTGGGCGTCATCGGGCTGGGCGATGAGGTTGGTGAATTGGGCGTGGGCCTTGCCATCGCTGTCGCGGGTGACGCGCCCGATAATCTGGATGATCTCGGTGAGTGAGGCCCGGTAGCCCACGGTGAGAGCGTGCTCGGCGTAGGGCCAGTCGAAGCCTTCTTTGGCCATGCCCAGGGCGATAATAATGTCTATCCCGTCCCTGTTTTTGGCGGCTACGGTGGTGAGGTAATCAAGGATCCGGGCGCGCTTGGTGAAGTCGGTGTCGTCCACCAGGTCCGCCACTTTGAGGGTTTGCCCGTTATCTTTTCTGCGTACTGTGATCACCCCGGTTGCTTCGTCTACGGATTCGACCGTGCCGATGGCGTCCAACACCCGGTTGACTTCTTCGTACTTGTCTTTGGTGGATTCTGCCGATCCCACGTGCGGGATGTGCAGGATGGTTTTCTTGCCCAGGTCAAGGATTTCAGGCAGGGAGTCGTACCAGGTGCCCTGGTAGAAGTGGTGGCCGATGCCGAGGGTTTTCAGGTGGCGGTACCCGTTGAGCTGGTCGTAGTAGTTGAAGGTGACGGGCGTAAACTTCGCCTCGGTTTCTGGGGAGAGCACGGGCACCCTGTCCCCGCGGAAGTAGGAGCCTGTCATGGCCACAATGTGCGCGGTGGAGTTCTTCAGAAGGTCGTGGATGAGGGCGCCCAGGTTGGATTTTTCCAGGTCCGCGCTCACGTGGTGGAACTCGTCGATGGCCACCAGCACGTTGTTGAAGTCGGCGGCGGTGAGCTTCTCGTAGGCGTAACGCAGCGTGGCGTGCGTGCACACCAGCACCGTATCGGTGCTGTTTTCCAGGAAGCGGATGAAGGCCTGAATCTTGCCGGAGTCAGAGCCGGGCGTGCACAGGTTATTAGCCGGGTCCACCGTCCAATCCGCGAAGAACCCGTGAGAAGTAAGGTCCGTACTGGCGAAGGACTGGCCGATAGAACGCTCGGGCACCGCCACAATCACCTTACGCACACCCTGGTTGAACAGCTTATCCAGGGCAACAAACATGAGCGCGCGGCTCTTACCCGAAGCAGGCGGGGCCTTAATCAGCAGGTGCTGCGCGCTACGATGCTCATACACTCTCTGCTGCATCTCACGCATGCCCAACTCATTCGTATTCACACTACTACCAGACTGGGCATAGCTGACGTTCACGGCATTAATCATGGGGCGATCTCCTCATCCACGCGCTCAAAGGGTACACGCACAAGTGTAGCGGGGTGGGGCGAGGAGATATGCTACCCATAACTAGAAGAGAAAATTTTGCACCCACATGCATCGTTTAGTAAAAATCAGAACAATATTTACTGTGATTGGTGTATGATTAGGGTTATGTTTAAGTTTAATAAAGCCCCCGGGCTAGAAGATACAGGACTAATTAAGGTTATCCTGTGGGCAGTGCCAGTAGCATTTGCCCTTACTCGTGACATGTACAATGACCAAATCGGTCATGATCGCGCCGTGGTTGGCTCCCTTAACTATAAACATATACAAGATCTCCTTGATCGCTCTACATCAAATGGTAAATACCGCCAACCTGAAGGCGAAAACACAGGGGCAGATATACTAGAACAAGGTATCCCACCTGCAGCTTTCATGTCTATGCCTTCTATAGAGGGCATACGCAGGAGCAACTATAGGCGTTCCCCAGGATGGGCCTCTGGTAACTACCGTATCTTATTGCAGTCATATACCTACGGCAATGTTGAGAACATCAAGTGGTCTCAGCGAAGTAAAGCAAAAGGTCTGGTTGCCTCACAACACTACGCAGATGAAAATACTCTATTCGATCCCGCTGATCTTGATATAGAGGTGCAACAGGAACTTCCTGAAGATAATAATTTTAACGGCGTCACACTTGTTTTAGCATATTCTCTAGACCCCGTAACCGGCCAGTACGAAGCATACATAGGGCAAAGCAAAAATCCAGAATCTTCAAAAGATTCATGTTGGCACTGGCGCGAAAAACTACTTTCGAGCAGCATACTAGTCAAGGCGCCAGATATTTCGACACCTCAGACACACCTTGGTAGTGCTGCTTCGCCTAACGTAGATGATACTCTCGTTCGACTCAAACTCCCTACTCTTGGAAAGGAAATACGCGAAGCCAATGGCTAAAACGTTTGATACATCAGACAGCCTTACGGCAGCCTCTTTAATGTTTAATGGTGGACGCCTGACAATGGCTCGCCAGCTTTCAGGGCTCAAGAAATCCCACCTCGCATCCATGGTTGGTATGTCCCCTGCATCAGTCACATCATGGGAAAATGGTTCCAAGCAGCCTAACCGTCAAACAGTTGCCAAGCTTGCCTTTGCTTTGAAGGTTGAGCCACACTTTTTCCGTGGGGGAACACCTGTATCCACAGATAAACCACATTTTCGGTCACTTCGCTCTACTCCCCAGATCGCCAGGGATAAAGCCGAGGCGTACGGACAATTTGTAGCCGAAATTGCGTCTATGCTGGAAAACACTGTTGAATTCCCGGCCGTCTCTTTACCGGAGATACCGGTTGACCCTGACGCTCCCGCAATGACCCCTGAGGATGCAGCCAGGGCTACTAGAAAATTCTTTGGTCTAGATCCCGGGCCAGTCAAACATGTTATCCGTTTAGCTGAACAGGCTGGAGTCATTGTTGTTTTCAGTGAACCTAGTATTTCAGCTATTGATGCTTATTCTATGCATACTGCTAATCGCCCAATTATTATCTTGAACCCAGCTAAAGATGATTATTATAGGCAAAGGTTTGATGTCGCCCATGAGTTAGGGCACCTTATCATGCATCATGATGTTGACCCTGGTAGTAAAGCAGCGGAGGACCAGGCAAACCAATTTGCAGCTGAGTTTTTAATGCCTGCACACGAAATAGCTGCGTTTCTTCCGAGCTCTACAGCCGGTAAAGGTTGGGTACAGCTTATGGAACTTAAAGAACATTGGGGGGGTAGTATAGTAGCACTGCTTTATCGAGCTCGTAAACTTGGCGTTATGAGCGATGTAACATACCGTAACGCCATGATGCGCATGTCGCAAAATGGTTGGAGGCGTGCTGAACCCGGCCAAACCACCACACTAGAAATGCCTTCATCGCTACCTCAGGCCCGTGAGCTTCTCAATAGTGTAGGTATTGATGATGATAAATTCTTATCTGGTGCGGGGCTCCCTACCTCTATGTATGAAATAGCCACATCACGAACTCCTAAAAGGAATTATAAATAAATATGAGGTTTTCAGAAGCTTTTAACATTACCCGAACAGACAAAGATGATTGGTTTGATCCTCATCTGAATATAGATACCGCACTTTTTATTGATCCAATTCTTTTACTTAGTGCAGGTGGAAAATGGGCTAAAGCACATAAAGATTTAATTTCTCATTTTGCTTTTTGTTATGAACTTATTGGAAAAGCAGAAAGTCCAGTATCAATTTCGGCGCAAGCTGCCCATAAACTTCTTACATTTCCTGAACCATATGAGTTAGGGCTCGGGTATACTGCACGTGGCACTAAAGGAGCTGGTTCAGGAGTTAACTTTGCAGCTCGAATGGTTGATGGAATTGCAGTAGCAATTGCTGCGGGGTTAACAAATCCTGAGCATATTGAAGAAATTGGTATTTTAAATGAGGGTATTGGGGCAGATAGGATATCAGATGCAACTGCAAATATAATCAAAGAACAGCTGATTATTTACACTCAAGATATTGCAAAGAAACATAATATTCTGCTGGATAAACATAATATAAAAAATTCAAAGATATCTCTAGAAAATGCCAGGTGGTTCACAGAAGAAGTTTTTCTTCCTACAAATCCTGAAACTGGTAAGCCTATAATCCTTGTTCCGGAGTTTATTCTTAATGATTTGCCTATTTTGAATGCAGAAGATTGGTTTTATTCAAATCTTAACGAAGATCTTCGCCTATCTCTTAATTTTCAGATAGGAAAGAAGGTACCTAAAAAAGAAATAGTTAAGGTTGCTCGCCAACACCCTGACGTTGTACGAAAATGGGCACAAGAACAAACTAGTCGAAAAGATCTGTCAGGGTATAACTTTAAGAATGATCCCAATGGTTTTATTCAGTGGGATAAGGATCCCGCTCAATATGCAGTTGAAAATCCTCTTCCTTCTCGAACGGTAACCACTTATACTGAGCTTATTGATCTTGTGACAGAAATCATTGAAAAGTTTCAGCATTATATTGAGCAGCAACGAGGATGGAGTCTTCTATGGAATGATAACGGATCTGAGAAACCTGAGTCAGCAGCACAACTCCTATTTTTAGGATTTTCCCAACAATACCTACGTCAATTTAATGTTGAAATTGACCGCGAAGTTGAACTTGGGCGAGGTCCAGTAGATTTTAAAGTATCTTCAGGCACTTCTGCACGTTTATTAATTGAGGTTAAGAAACTTCATAATGGTAAATTTTGGAACGGACTACAGGACCAACTACCAAGTTATCTAAATTCTGATGATTCTAAACATGGATGGTTTTTAGCATTACATTATAGGGATAACAAAGGTGCTAAAAAGCGCATAAACAATATATCTTATAAAACCGCTGAGATCGCTAAATCATCTAAAAAAGATATTCGTTTTAAAGTTATTGATGTTCGGAGGCCATTATCAGCCTCTAAAATTTAGATGTTAAAGAGAATAGAGTATAGTAGTTCCCTTTCTGAATTAGAAGAGTTCGGGGTCGCCGCCGGTCTGTTTGAGGTAGAGGTTGAAGAGGCGTTTGAGGCGCTCATCGTCGGTTGCGAACGGGGTATCGCGGTAGAGGGAATCAACCAGTAGATCCAGCTGCTCATGGGCTATACGCAGATCCTGAGGCATGGTATCCGGATCGTACAACTGGGCCAAGGTCATCTCACTATGGTGCTCGCGCACATCCAGCACGCGCAGGGCTGCATCCGTGAGCTCAGATTTAGCGCGAGCCGACAACTCAGGCACAGGAAAATTATTGTAAACAACCGTATTAGAATAGCGAATTCGAGTTTCTAGCTGTCCGGCCACCGTGCGGGTCCACACCATATGCATACGCGAAGTCAGCAGCGCAAAAAGCCACGGCTCAGCATCGTATACCGCAAAGGCACTATCCGAAATTACTGTATCCGGTCCTAGATACCCAATCGGAATATACTCCCTGCGCTCAGAAGACACACGAGGGACAACTAGAGAGTCTGTTTCTTTGTGGCGTACCTCAGTAAATTTCCAGGATTTTTCAGCAAATTGGTGAGTTTGTTTTTTAGTACTTTCTAACCGGAAATTCCGGACTTGCTCTATTCTTTCAGATATAAAAGGGATTTTTAAGGCTTCTTCTGCTTCTTGGTCAGTAATCCATAGACACCACCGATCTTTACCATTGATAAATTCAGCACTACCAGTAATTTTTCGAATATATCTATCAATATTTTCTTGAAATTTATAAACATTCTTTAATTCTGTTGAACTTTCAATAAATAAATTTCCACCATCTGTAGCTTGGCTTCCTTTCACCATATATTCTAAGTTATTACTTATAGGCTTACTGGAAGATTTTAATAAGATATTCGGTGCATCTAAAAGATACCCGTTAATATTCTTTGCTTCTGTCCGCACTCCCCCAGAAAAAATATACTTAGGCGATTTGATGCCCTCTGGTCGTAAACTCAACACAATAACCGTTACACCAGCATTACCCTTAGCATTATTCGTCCATTTAAAAGAATGATAGGCATAGCCGATCTCCACCTTCTGCTCAAAAATATGAGGAAATAAAGCCGATACATGCGCGCCCTGAACTACAGAATTAGTAGATACAAAGGCCAACTGCGCCTTTGTTCCCGCAATATAGTCCGCCCCGCTCACAAACCATAGAGAAACGTAGTCAAGGCTCTTAGCATACTTTCGCTTCCCAAAAACAAACGGGAAGTCGGCCTTCTGCTCCTTAGTCTGCATGCTGGAGCCCACATACGGCGGGTTGCCTATCAGGTAGATTTCTTCCTCGCCATTATTGGGGCAGACTTCCTGCCAGTCTAGGCGGGCGGCGTTGCCGCACCGTATCGCCCCGGCCTCGCGCAGCGGAATCAGCGGTATGCTCGTGCCAAACTTCTGCTTGAACTCCACGTTCATCTGGTGCTTAGCAATCCACAGGGACAGCACCGCAATCTCCGCCGGGAAGTCATCAATCTCAATCCCGTAGAAATTCTCGATCCGCACCACAGAATCCAGCAGCAGCTGCGACTGGTAGTCCCCGCTCAGCTGCTGCAACTGCTCCCTAATGGCGTGCTCCAGCTTGCGCAGCTCCTTATAGGCGATCACCAAAAAATTGCCGGACCCGCAGGCAGGATCAAACACCTTAATCCCCGCGATCCTATCCAGCAGCTTACGCAGCCGCTTCGGTGAGCCCTCCGCGGCCTCCAGCTGGGCCTTCAAATCATCCAGGAACAGCGGCTCAATCGTCTTCAAAATATTCGGCACACTCGTATAGTGCTGCCCCAGGTTAGCCCGCTGCCCCGCATCAATCACCGACTGGAACATGGAACCGAAAATATCCGGGTTAATATCCCCCCACTGAAGAGCCCCCAACTCCAGCAGCAGCTCGCGGGCGCGCCTATTAAACACCGGCACATACTGGCCCGGCTGCACCGCAAACAGCCGCCCGTTCACGTACGGGAAACCGGCCGCCACCGCCGGCTTATCCTCCCGGGCCTCAGCATCCAAAGCAGCAAAAATCTGAGCGATCACCTCATGCGTGTCGCTACCGTCCTTCAGGGTGAGGGACCCCACCGCGTTCGTAAACTGGTTAGAGGTAAACACCTCCGTATCCTCGGCAAAAAAGCAGAACAGCAGGCGGGAGAAAAACGTGTTCAAGTTATGGCGGCTCTGAGCCGTCTCCTTCAGCGACGGAGTCACCTTCAGCAGCTCATCAAAAAGTACCGCCATCTTATCGGCAGCCTTCCGATCCGCGTGATGCTCCGAAATGTAGGTGGTCTTCTCCATGCCCGCCCACGGCAAGAAAAACGCCACATGCTGGCCAATCTCCGCAAGCGGGGTGCTCAGCATCTCGCGGGTGCGCGTATCGTAAGCCAACAACCGGTGGTAGTCAGTTACCAGCACAAACCGCGGGCAATAGCGGGTCACATGCTCGGCGTCGGTCAGCTCACCCATCAGCTCCAGCAGCTCATCCGTGCTCGACTCGCGCGGCACCGGCCTAAAATACACCACGTTCTTCTGGGCCACCTCGCCCGCCTGCGGATCCCGGGCAACATTCAGATCCCCCTTGCGCAGGCGCGTAATACTACCGGCAGAACGGCCATACGCCGCCAACAAATCATACAGCAGCTCCTGACTAAAATAGTTGCGCCCGGCCAGCGCACCCACGCGCTCCTCAAGCTCACGCACCGAAAGCCGCATTCTTCTCCCCCACATTCTCTACTGCACAAAGCCTACCGGCGGTACCTCGCCCACATTCAAGACTACCAGCAGCCGAAAGGACCGCACGCACCCCAATTCCAGGAGCGCACAGCCTTCCAAGTTCCGTACCAATATCAACAACTATTAATATTGCAAACAGAAATTATTTCAGTGACCAAACATCATATAGGGTATTTAGCATGTGCCTGTGGCGGGCCTCAACCACAGTGGGTGTCCACTCGGTTTCATTAATAACCTGTTCTGTCAGGGTGAAAATAATGGAATCCGACACAATTGAGCCAAAATAAACCTCTTTTTTCTTCTCAAACTCAAAACCCTGCGCTTCTGTCCTCCTCTTTTTGCGGTTTAACGGCAGCAGATTACCCAGACGGTTAGTCCAGTACTCTACCGCTGGTTCAGTGAAGTTCTGAGACCAGCCGCTATCCGGGTCAGGGTGTTGTGGAAGGACATGCTCAATTGCAATTTTCTTATTGTTTGAGACTTCGTAGTGTCCGGCGGTAAGAGAGTTAAGGCGCATAAGTATGTACCGGCATATATACTGCGGCTGTAGATAGATCTCGGTATTCAGCTGTTTCATCATCTCCTGTTTTTCCTCAGCAGACAGGTCAAAAGCTTTAGCTTCTAAACCGTCCCCATTGAGGAGCTGACGCAGGAGCTCAGCATATTTCGCCGCGCGGTAATTAGAATGTATCCTGCGGATTAATAGGCCAGCTACAAACCGCTCAAGCTTTTCAGGAAATAGTTCAGGAAGTCCTTATCGCCTTCATATGCTTTAAAAGCCCATAACGCCGCTGGACGCCACTCATTATTCGGCACCAGGTTAAGTTGATGGATCCACGAATTGATAGACTCCCAAGATTTTCAGGTAGCGGTGCGGTGAGCGTGTCTCAGCAGCCCCGCCATCTCACTAGTTAAGCATGTGTTCCGGGGCATAAGCCTAGCCAAAGCTAAGCAGACATAACGTGTGCAAAAGCACATACTGGAAGGATAGGAAGTACTGTGCCTTCATCGCTAAGGAGATAAGACCCATGACAGTTGTATCGAACACGTCCGAAGCTCTAGACTCCCCCTACACTAATGCCCTTGAGCATATGCTCGCTGAAACCCGCGCGCATGCCCTCGATTCCAGTGTTACAGAAATTGACAGGCTCGCTATCGCGCACGATGCCTCGCACTACCTGCTGGTGCCCGCCGGAATCGTACGCCCCGATTCTGCGGAGGCGGTCGCCGATATTTTCCGTGCCGCCAGCGCCTTCAACCTGCCGCTCACCTTCAGGTCGGGCGGCACCTCTCTATCAGGGCAGGCAAGCGGCGACGGGCTGATGGTCGATACCCGCCGCAACTTCAAGAAAATTGAGGTGCTTGACGGCGGCAAAAGGGTGCGCGTTCAGCCTGGCGCCACGGTGATGGCGGTCAATAATATGCTGGCCCCCTACGGGTACAAGCTCGGGCCTGACCCGGCCTCATGGTCGGCATGTACTATCGGCGGGGTGGTCGCCAATAACTCCTCGGGTATGTCTTCCGGTACTGAGTTCAACACCTATAACACGCTGGAATCTATGGTGTTCGTACTCCCCAGCGGAACCGTTATCGATACTTCTGCACCCGATGCGGATGACCGCCTGCGCGCCCTCGAACCCGAGATTCACGAAGGGCTGCTGCGCCTGCGCAAGCGCGTGGTTGAAAACCCGGAATCGGTTGCGCGCATCCGCCAGCAGTACTCTATGAAGAACACCATGGGCTATGGCGTGAACTCCCTGCTGGATTACAGCACCCCGGTTGATATTCTGCAGCACCTTCTGATTGGCTCTGAAGGAACGCTCGGGTTCGTGGCGTCCGCAACCTACCGCACCTTGCCCATTCTTAAATTCGTTTCGACCGGTCTGCTCGTATTCGATAACCTCTTGGATGCTACCCGTTCGGTGCCCGAACTTGTGGCTAACCGCCTGGCAACGGTTGAGCTTTTGGATGCCACCAGTATTCGTGTGGCGCAGCGTACCGGGCAGGCGGCGGAGGCTCTTGCCGCCATTGATGTGCGCGAACATGCTGCTCTTCTCGTGGAATTTCAGGGTAATTCTGAGCAGGAGCTCACCGACCTCGCCCTATCTGCCGCGCCCATGTTTGATGCTCTCCCGGTGGTGTCGCCAGTCACCATGACCAGCAAACTTTCCGAACGTAACGCACTCTGGGCTGCGCGGCGCGGACTGTACACCACGGTTGCGGGCAACCGCCCCACCGGCACGAACGCGCTGCTTGAGGACGTGGTGGTCCCGGTGGACGTGCTCGGTACCACCTGCCGCGATCTGACCGCTCTCTTTGATGCCCACGGCTACCAGGATTCGGTAATTTTCGGGCACGCAAAAGACGGCAATATTCACTTCATGCTCAACGAGCAGTTCCGCGATGCCAAACAGCTTGTGCGGTACCGCGAATTCACCGAAGAAATGGTGCAGCTCATTCTGGAGGCCGACGGCTCGCTCAAGGCAGAGCACGGAACCGGGCGTATTATGGCCCCGTTCGTGCGCCGCCAATTCGGTGACGAGCTCTTTGAGGTCATGCGTGAAATTAAGCGCCTGATCGACCCGAAGGGTTTCCTGAACCCGGGTGTGGTTCTCGCCGAAGAAGACACCGATTACGCCACCGACCTGAAAGTTGCCGAAACTGTTGAGGAAGAAGTCGATCGGTGTGTGGAATGTGGGTACTGCGAGCCGGTGTGCCCGTCTAAGGATTTGACGCTGACCCCGCGCCAGCGCATTGTGCTGCGCCGCGAAATTGCTGCGGCAGAGGCTAATGGTGATACTAAACTTGCCGAGCGTCTGCGCCAAGAATACGAATACTACGGTGTGGATACCTGCGCGGTAGACGGCATGTGCGTTACGCGCTGCCCGGTGCTGATTAACACGGGTGATTTGGTGCGCCGCCTGCGTGCCGAGAACCAGGATGCTCTCGGTGCCGCCGGGTGGAAATTCGCCTCAAAACACTGGGGCACAATCGATAAAGTGGCGGGTAAAGCGCTCACGGCCGCAAAAATGCTGCCGTTCCCGGTGGTGCGCGGAGCCACCGATATTGGCCGTAAGCTCTTCGGCGAAGACCTGGTGCCTGCCTATAAGAAGGGGCTGTCTGCCGGTGGCGCGCCGCGCGTGCCGCATACGGAAGCGAACCCCGATATTGTGTTCTTCCCTGCCTGCGTGAACGCCATGTTCGGCGGTGTTGATGGTGAAGGTAAGCACGACCCAGTGAACGCGACCCAGGCGTTTATTCGCCTCTGCGAGCGGGCGGGTGTGAAATATCGGGTTCCCGAAGGTATCGACCAAATGTGCTGTGGCACGCCGTGGAAGTCCAAGGGGTACACAGACGGCTACTCGATTATGAGTGACCGCGTGCTCAAAGCGCTGTGGCAGGCGACCGACGGCGGGCGCATCCCGATTGTGTGCGATGCTTCTTCATGCACCGAGGGCCTTGAGGTGATGCGCGCGAAAGTTGCCGCCGCCCTAGAGCATAAAATCACGCACGGCTTGGGCGCGGGCGAAGCAGATTACGCTCAGCTGAAGCTGATTGACTCGGTGCAGTTCGCCGCCGATACGCTGCTGCCTAAGCTCACGGTGTCAGCTCCCCTGCCGTCGCTGGCGCTGCACCCCACCTGCTCAATGACTCATCTGGGTGTGCAGCCAGCATTTGAGAAGATCGCAAACGCCATGAGCGATCAGGTGTACGTTCCCAAGAACTGGGGATGCTGCGGTTACGCGGGTGACCGCGGCATGCTGCACCCCGAGCTCACGCAGAGCGCTACCCGTGCCGAGACCGCTGAGCTGAACGAGCACGAATTCGCCGCATACATATCCTCAAACCGGACCTGTGAGCAGGGTATGACCGAAGCAACCGGCCACACCTTCCAGAACGTGCTGCAGCTTCTAGAGCGGGCCACACGGTAAACCCCTGTTGCGCACGTGATGCGCGTACACAAAAAGACGGTGCCCTCACATCGGTAGGATGCGGGGGCACCGTCTATAAGTGTGTGAAACTTACGCTGCGTGCTGGCAGGTTGAGCAGGCGCAGTCCTCGCATGCGCAGTTAGCGCAGGAGTCGCTGCAGTGAGCGCACTCGCACACGGCGTGGTTGCAGGTGGGGCAAGCGCAATCGGCGCAGGTGCAGTTAGCGCACAGGTCGTTGCAGTTGCCGCAGGAACAGGTGTTGCACTCGTCGTAGTGGCCATCGTGCTCACGGTGTGCGTGGCCATCGTGCAGGTAGTCCACGTGATCCAGGTGAATCACTGCCTGGTGCCCGCAGTTGGGGCCGTGGGTGTGAGCATGTGCCTCGGAGTGACGGTGCGGTGCTACGGTGGTCATGATTGCTCCTTAGTGTGGGCATGCACATCAGTAACGATGTGACTAATATGATGATCCTTCAAGCTGTATATGGTGGCCCTGCCCTGCTGCTGCCCCTCAATAACATGCGCTTCACGCAGAATACGCAGGTGGTGCGAGGCAAGCGGCTGGGAGATACCCAAGCATGAATGCAGTTCGCTAACGCTGTGTGGGCGCTCCACAAGATGATGGGCAATAGCTAGGCGTAACGGGTGGGCCAATGCTGAAAAAATAGCCACCGATGCGCCAAACTCATGTTCCCAATCTTTATGGGCTGAACCATTTTCCATAAAGACAACTTTATATAAAAGCAGGTTTATATGTCAACCGTTGTCTGTTCCGCACAAAAATATTAACAACCCACCAGCGAAAACACCCCGCAGGTCAGCCCTCGGGGTGTTTTTCGATATAAAGCTCTGCCTGGAACCTACAGGGTCACGCCCAAACGAGCCGCTAAAATATCGCGGATTAGTTCAGCCCCACCCATGGGTGCCGCCGCACCGGTGCTCGTCGTTTGGGCACGTGTGAGGGCGTCAATAGCCCACGCATCCAGCGCTTTGAGCGCCTCGGGTGCGTTCAGATCATCCGCCAGATACTCGCGCACCTTATCTAGAGTCTTTACGGCGCCCTCAGTATCGTCCCCGGTGGCTGCCGCAATGGCATGGCGGTACGTCTCAAGGCGCGCATCCGCCTTATGCAGCAAATCATCGGTCCAGAACCAGTCAGACCGGTAATGGTTATCAAGAATCGCCAGGCGGATCGCATTCGGGTCAACACCGGCTGCACGCAGCTTAGAAACCAGCACCAAATTCCCGCGCGACTTACTCATCTTATGCCCATCAAGACCCACCATGCCTGTATGCGCATAGTGGCGGGCGTGCGGCCGGTGATCCACCGCCCACGAATGCCCCGCCCCCAAATCATGGTGCGGGAACGTCAAATCTGAGCCGCCCGCCTGCACTGTCAGCGGCCCATTCACAAAACGGCGGGCAATCATAGTGCACTCAATATGCCAGCCGGGCCGGCCTGCGCCCAGCACACCGGCCTCCCACGACGGTTCACCCTCGCGGGCGGCACGCCACAGCAGCGGGTCCAAGGCATCACGTTTGCCCGGGCGGTCGGGGTCACCGCCTCGCTCCGCGAAAATACTCAGCATCTCCTCACGGCTCATATGGCTCACCTGCCCCGGCGCCCACGAGTACCCTTCCTCATTCGCCGGTAGTGCCTGGGTCGCTTTCACATCCAGGTAAATATCCCCGTCAGGATGCTGCACACCCTTCTCGTCCATAAACCCCGGCACACGGTACGCCAAGCCGCGCTCCAGCAGGCCCTCGACCACGGGGAACAGCCAAGCAATCGACTCGACCACCCCAACATAATGATCCGGCGGCAGCACATTCAAAGCCGCCATGTCGGTGCGGAACAGCTCCGTCTGGTCTTCCGCAAGTTCCTGCCAGTCCACGTTCGTGGCGGTTGCGCGCTCCAGCAGCGGGTCGTCCACATCCGTAACGTTCTGCACGTAGGTCACCTCAACCCCGGCGTCCTGCCAGGCGCGGTTAAGCAGGTCAAAAGCCACATAGGTGGATGCGTGCCCCATATGCGTGGCATCGTACGGGGTGATACCGCACACGTACAGTCCCGCTTTCTTTGGTTCTTCAAGCTGAACCACGGTATTTGCGGCGGTATCAAAGATACGCGGTAGCGGCGCCGAACCGGGCAGAGAAACAGGGGCGGGCGCATCCCAAGCACGCATGAGCATCCTTTCAAAGGCATAAAAATATCACCTACAAGAATACCCGCTTGCGGCAAACCGCAAACGGGTATTTCTGTGCGCCAAGCGGCAAGCGAAATTCTAGGAGGAAATAACCCCGAATCCCAGGCCCAAGAAAATAAGCGCCGCAAGCAGAATACGGTACCACACGAACAAGCCGTACGAGTTCGACGAAACATACTTCAGGAACCAAGCAATCATTAGGTACCCCACGCCGAAAGCAATCACAGTTGCCAGCAGGGTGGAAGGAATACCGTAGTAGCCGCCCGCCTCGTGCCCAGTAAACACTTTAAACGCCTTATACAGGCCCGAAGTGAACACCGCAGGCAGCGCCAGCAGGAACGAGTAACGTGCCGCCGCCTCACGGGTGTAGCCCATGAACAAGCCCGCCATGATCGTACCGCCAGAGCGGGAAACACCCGGGATCAGGGCGAGCGCCTGCGCGCACCCATACACCAGGCCGTGGCCCAAGGTAAGATCTTTAATCTTCCGCTGCTCCTTACCGAACCGGTCAGCCAGCCCCAGGAACACTGCGAACACGATCAGCATGGTGCCAACAATCCACAGGGACCGGAAGGTGGAGTCAATGTAGTCTTCTAGAACCAGACCGAGAATGCCGATGGGGATGGAACCGATAATGATGAGCCAGCCCATCCGCGCGTCCGGGTTGCTGCGCTTAACCCGGCCGGTGAGTGAGCCGAACCAGGCCGAAATAATGCGCACAATATCACGCCAGAAGTAGAGGAGCACAGCGGTTTCGGTGCCCAGCTGGGTGATCGCGGTGAACGCAGCGCCCGGGTCGGCTTTCTCGGGCAGCAGCTGCCCCACAATACGCAGGTGCGCCGAGGACGAAATTGGCAGAAACTCGGTGAGGCCTTGCACTAGGCCCAGAATAATAGCTTGAATCCATTCCACGCCTTCCAGCATACCCCACAGTGCCTATGAACTTTGAGAGCAGAAAATAGCGGTGTAAAGATTCTATGGTCTTTAGTGGTTGGGAAAACCGCTGAGGGCCGCCCGCCCATGCGCTTTCCTGGTGAGGGGTATCCCACACGCTAAACGGTGGCCCCGGATGATCAGCAGAGGGGTGCTTCTCAACCGTAGGCCACCGCTTAGTTGCAGGTGGTTTCTGCCTTTCCAGGCTACACGCTCAGCTATACGTCACGCAGGGCGCGGTTTACCGCCGAGATCATGGCTTTCAATGCGGCGCGGGTGGTGGAGCTGTCGATGCCAATACCCCACAGCACACGCGTATCGACGGCTGCCTCAATGTAGCAGGCGGCGTTCGCTGCTGAGCTGGAGGAGAGGGTGTGCTCCGAGTAGTCCATGACCCGAATGTCTACGCCCTCAGCGCTGAGCACGTTCTGCAGCGCATCCACGGGGCCGGTACCGGTGCCGGTGCGGTTGTAGGTGCGGCCCTCAACGTTCAGGCTCACGCGCAGAGTGGTTGCCCCCGTATCCGCCGAGTCAATGTTAATCGACTCGATACGGTACTTACCCCAACGTTCCTGATCCTCAGGGGCGGGCAGGTACTCGTCCGTGAAAATGTTCCACAGCTTCTGCGGGGTCATCTCCCCGCCCTCAGTGTCGGTGCGTTCCTGCACGATCTGGGAGAACTCAACCTGGGCGCGGCGCGGCAAATCCAGCCCGTACTCGCTCTTCAGCAGGTACGCCACCCCGCCCTTCCCAGACTGTGAGTTCACCCGGATCACGGCCTCATAGCTGCGGCCCACATCGCGCGGGTCGATCGGCAGGTAGGGGACCTCCCACGTCACCTCGTCAATCGTTTTGCCCTGCTGGGCGGCTGATGCCTCAAGAGCCTCAAATCCCTTTTTAATAGCGTCCTGGTGCGACCCCGAGAAGGCCGTGAACACCAGGTCACCGCCGTAAGGGGAACGTTCGTGCACGGGCAGCTGGTTGCAGAACTCAACGGTTTTACGGATCGAATCGATATCGGAGAAATCGATCTGCGGGTCAATGCCCTGCGTGTACAGGTTCAGCCCCAGCGTCACCAGGTCTACGTTGCCGGTGCGCTCACCGTTACCGAACAGGCACCCCTCAATGCGGTCGGCCCCCGCCAGGTACCCCAGTTCGGCTGCCGCCACGCCCGTGCCGCGGTCATTGTGCGGGTGCAGGGACAGCACAATGTGTTCACGGTTCTTCAGGTTGCGGTGCATCCACTCGACGGCGTCCGCGTAAACGTTCGGGGTGGCCATCTCAACGGTGGCGGGCAGGTTCACGATCAGCTCTTTACCGTCTACGCCCACACCTAATTCGTCAGCGACAGCGTTGCATACGCGCGCGGCGAATTCCAGTTCAGTGCCGGTGAATGACTCTGGCGAGTACTCGTAGAGCACATTCGTGTTAGAGATCATCTGCTCTTCAAACTTCTTGCACAGGCGCGCGCCCTGTAACGCGATGTCCAGAACGCCGTCCTCATCACGCTGGAACACCACGCGGCGCTGCAACACGGAAGTTGAGTTGTAGAAGTGCACAATGGCGTTTGGGGCACCTTCAATGGCCTCAAACGTGCGGGCAATCAGGTGTTCACGGCATTGCACCAGCACCTGGATTGTCACATCATTGGGGATGTGCCCGTCTTCGATGAGGGTGCGTACGAAGTCGAAATCGGTTTGTGAGGCTGAGGGGAAGCCCACCTCAATTTCTTTGTACCCCATGCGCACCAGCAAATCGAACATGGCGAGCTTACGCTCAGTGTTCATGGGGTCAACCAGGGCTTGGTTGCCGTCACGTAAATCAACGGCGCACCAGCGTGGGGCCTGTGTAGCGACCTTGTTCGGCCATGTACGGTCGGGCAAATCAACGGCGATCTGCTCGTGGAACGGACGGTACTTGTGCACCGGCATGGGTGAGGGAGTCTGACGGTTCTGCATATTCATTCCTGTGAGGTCTTGTGCCTAAGGCACGTGGTGGGTGCCGCAATATATCGCTGGAACGGGTGCGGCTCTTAGGTTAAGCGAACCCCGCCCCAGCAACTAAGGGTTAGAATCCTCACGCCGGTATCGTTCATACCTTTTACGCTACCACGCCGAAGAGCCGCCCACCCGCCACATACACCCCGCTTTCACTATGCGATACAAAAAAGCTGGGGTGACGCACTCAATATGCGTCACCCAGCTTTTCTACACGCTCGGGGTTATTGGCCCCGTCCCGCTAGTTGAAGGCGAAGGCGTGCTGGCAGGTTTCCTGATCAGCGGTCTGCCCGTTTGCGTTGCCCGCGATCTGCGCCTCCTGCTTCTCCATGGTCTCGCCCTTGGGGAAGTCGGTGCCAACGGTCACAGTCACACCGGTTGCCTCCGCGCTTTCAGAGACTCGGCCAATGTTGAGCTTAGCGGCAATCTCACGTGCCTCAGCCTCATGCCCGGCCGCGTAGGTGACGGCGGAGAACTGTGCTGCCTCAGCGGCGGAGGTGGGGGCCACGTTCGTGTACCCCAGCCCGCTCACTACCTGGCTAATAGCCGCGCCGCGTCCCTCCAGGTTGGTTGCGTTCACCACGGTAACGTTTGTGGAGTGGTCAGCCGGTGCGCTCTGCGCCTTGGGCTGCTCCTGCGCTGCGGGGGCGGCCTTCTCCACCTTTAGCGACTGGTCATCCTGCAGGCGTTTGAAGACGGAGTCTGCTTCGGAGGTGACTTGCAGACGGTTATTGTCTTGGCTCCACGGCTCGGTGGGCACGGTAGCGAACACCACCTGCGAGAGGTCCACGCCGCCTAGGGTGCCGCCGATACCGACCAGCTCGTTAATATTGCCCAGGCCCTTATCCACGGTCACGTTCTGGGTGATAGCCTCGGCAATGTTCACCATCCGCGAGGGGTTAGACAGGGTGCCTTCGGCTTTCACCTTACGCAGCAGGGCCGCCATGAACCCCTGCTGGGCTTGAATACGACCAATATCGGAGCCGTCACCAAAGCCGTGGCGTGAACGCAGGAATGCGAGCGCTTGCTCGTCCTCAACAGTTGACCGGCCGGCGGGAAGTTTCAGGTTGGTGTACTCGTCATCAATCGGCTTATCCACGCACACCTCAACGCCGCCTACAACCTTCGACAGCTCTTTCACGGCGTTGAAGTCGACCAGCATGAAGTGGTCAATTTGCACACCGGTGAGTTTACTGATGGTCGCCACAGTGCAGCCTGGGCCGCCCCGCCCCAAAGACTCGTTAATCTGTACGCCGTCCTCAGCGGGGTACACTTTGCCGTCAGGGTCGGTGCATTTAGGAATGGACACCATCAAGTCACGCGGGAATGAGAGCACGTTTACGTTCTTACGGTCTTTGCTGATGTGCAGGAGCATCATCACGTCAGCGCGGGCGGCTTTGCCGTCGTCTTCACCGTATGAACCGTCGGTACCGGCACGCGTGTCTGAGCCAATCACCAGGATGTCAAGTGCGCCGTTCTCCAGCGCTCCCTGGTAGTCACCAATGTTTAGCTCATTGGTGTGCAGGTTAGCGCGTAGGCGTAACGCGATGGCGCCGCCGAAGCCTAACACGACAAGTAGCATACAGGCGCTGAACAGGGCGATCCACTTATTGCGTGCAGACTTCATGATGCTGCTGCGCATATGGCGGCCGCTGCTGATCATAGGAGGTTTTTCTGTCATACCTTCTTGCTTTCTGCGGTGGGTTCAGGCGAGTACTAGAAACCGAGGCGGTTTAGTGCCCGCGGGTCAGACTGCCATTCTTTGGCGACTTTCACGTGGATGCCCAGATACACGCGGGTGCCGAGCATCGTTTCGATTTGTTCGCGTGCTTTCGCACCAATTTTACGCAGGTTTGACCCGCCTTTGCCGATAATGATGGCTTTTTGCGAGTCGCGCTCGACGTAAAGATTAACGTGAACATCAAGGAGAGGGTTGTGTTCAGGGCGCCCCTGGCGAAATTCCATTTCTTCAACAGTAACAGCTATCGAATGGGGCAGTTCTTCGCGGGCGCCTTCAAGAGCTGCTTCACGCACAAGCTCTGCAATGAGCGTGGCTTCTGGCTCGTCGGTGAGCTCCCCTGCGGGGTAAAGAGGCGGGGATGTGGGGGTGTAACTTGCCAGCAGGTTAGCGACCGCATCCACCTGAAAATCTTGTACCGCTGAGACCGGGATAATATCTGCCCAGCCGCCTTTACCGTCCACGGGCAGAGGTTCTTCCTGCACGGTTCCTGCCGCACGGCGTGCTGCCGGGCCGCTGCCTTTGGCGAAGGGAACGGCGTCGTTTTTACGCGCCTTTTTGGAGCCGCTCCCCTGCTTGGTGCGGTGTGTTGCTCGTTGAGCGCGGCTGGCGCGCTCTGCACTCATGACTTCTTCGCCTAGCGCCTGAACCGCTAGAAGCTGTTCGGTGAGCTGCTCATTTCCCACCGTGTCGGCTTTGGTAACGATCGCCACCACAGGCTTATTGCTGGCGGCCACAAGCTGCGAGGCGATGTACCGGTCGCCGGGGCCGATTTTCTCGTTTGCGGGGATGCAAAACCCGAGCACATCCACCTGTGAGAGGGTTCCAGCCACCAGGTCGTTCAGCCGCTCCCCCAATAGCGTGCGGGGCCGGTGAATGCCGGGGGTGTCAATAAGGATCAGCTGGTAGTCGTCCTTGTGCACAATACCGCGGATGGTGTGGCGTGTGGTTTGCGGACGGTTGGAGGTGATCGCCACTTTCTGCCCCACCAGGGCGTTGGTGAGAGTGGACTTCCCCGCGTTGGGGCGTCCCACCAGTGACGCAAACCCGGATCGGAAACCCTCCGGGTAGCTAGGTAAGGGCGCTGTAAGGTCGATGTCCATTAATTCCTCCATGATGTAAGTGAAAATTCTATAGAGTGAGTCTGAAAATTATCTGTGAACCAGCTGCGCGGGTTGTTTGTTTACCTCAGGTTTATTGCGCACCTGTTCCGCATTATGCGCGGGGTGCGGGGCTATTCGTCGGTCTCTTCATGTGAGTGGTTCTGTTCGGGCTCATGTGGGGGCTGTGCCCACACGAGCAGCGTGTCGATCTGGTGGCGGCGCCCGCCAGCGCTTATCGCCCGAATGTGGATACCGTTAACTGTCACTTCAGCACCGACAATGGGTACTTTCCCCAGGTTTTTGGCGAGCAGACCGCCGACGGTGTCTACTTCTTCGTCCTCTAGGTTAATACCGAAAATCTCCCCTAACTGTTCAACCCCCAGCCGGGCGGACACTTTGAAACTGCCGTCTTCTTGCAGGGCGTAGTCGGGCTTCTCGTTATCGTACTCGTCGGAGATGTCCCCCACCAGCTCTTCAATAATGTCTTCTAAGGTGATCATTCCGGCGGTGCCGCCGTACTCATCCACCACAATGGCAACGTGGGTAGATTCACGTTGCATACGACGCAATAGGTCCAGTGCCGGCTTCGACTCGGGCTCAAAATGTGCCGGGCGCATGAGTGAGATGATGGTGGGTTCCTCGCCGCCGTGGGCGCTATCGGCGGTCGCCAGGCGGGCCCGCACCGCATCTTTAAGGTACAGAATACCCAGAATGTCGTCGGTTGATTCACCGATCACAGGCATCCGGGAGTAGCCGGAGCGAAGAAACAGCGTGGTGGCATTTTTGAGGGTTTCGTTTGCCTCAATAGTGAGCATGTCGGTGCGGGGCACCATGATGGAGCGGATACGCGTATCGTCCATCTCAAAAACAGACTGCACGATCTGCGCCTCATCGCCCTCAATGGTTTCGGCCTCTGAGGCGCGGTCCAGAAACTCACGCAGCTCCTCCTGAGCGAAAACTCCTTCGGGTGCGGCCGGGGTGCGCCGGGGCGAGAATACACGCACCAGCACATCTAAGGCACGGGTGATAGGCCCCAGCAGCAGCGCCGTGTAATAGGTGGGTGCTGCGAGCATTTTCAGCACGGCCACAGACCGGTTACGCCCCGTAGCACGCGCCCCCACACTCAGCAACGGGTACCCCACCAGGGACACCACCCCAAGAGTGAGCACCGCCGCAACACTGTGCTGGTCAATCAGCTCAAGAATCGCAAGCATCGTCGTCAAACTAGCGATGGCGGTGCTGAGGATACGCGCTAACCGTAGCGGGTGCGTGTACCTCTCAGATTCTCCCCCGGTGGCGTGCTCAAGCACCCGCGCCAGCCGCGTGTGCGGGCGTTTGAGCGCCAGCTCTTGGGCTTCCTGGTGCGGTAAATAGGTGAAAGCGGTCTCGGCTGCGGTAATGGTGTACGCGCAGGTGGCCGCAAGTACCGCTGCGGAAAGCAGAAGTAAGAAAGTCACGGAAGGGTCCTCAGTGGCGGGTCTCGACGGGGGCGGGACGGCCCAGGAACTCTTCAAGGATGCTGCGCTGAATACCGAACATTTCGGCCTCTTCCGCAGCGGTACCGTGGTCATACCCTAAACAGTGCAGGATCCCGTGCACGGTGAGCAGGCACAGTTCATCAAGGGTTGAGTGCCCAGCCTCGGCGCCTTGGCGTGCAGCCACCGGTGGGCAGAGCACAATATCGCCCAGCATCCCCGTAACTGGTTCGGTGTCCGTGCCGGGGGTCAGCTCATCCATGGGGAAGCTCATGACGTCGGTAGGTCCGGGAAGGTCCATCCATTCAAGGTGTATCCGCTCCATCTCACGCTCATTCACAATAGCAATGGAGAGGTACGTACTCTGGCTGACCCGCATCCGGTTAAAGGCGTGCTCAACCAGCCGGGTCAGTACCGCAGTGTCAACAGCTGCGAAAGACTCCCGAACCAGCGCATCGGCTTCTGGCCCGGTACCGGTGTCTGGCTCCTCAATCTCAAATTCTAGCTCCGCCACTGGTTAAGCCTCCTTACCGGGTCCGGGAGTCTCGCGCCCGGCCCCAGCTGGGGCATCCCCGTTAATACCGGCACGATCCAGCAGCTTCTCAGCCGCCGCCTCAATCGTGGCACGCTTGACCTTCCGGTTACGTTTGCGTTCCATCGCCTTCTGGTCTTCACCCCACCGGTCGTAAGCTGAGACAATATTCGACACTAAAGCGTGACGCACCACATCTGAGGATTCAAGGACACAGAATTGAATGTCCTCAACGCCCTCAAGAATATTACGCACCTGCTTTAAGCCGGAGGCCTGCCCGCCCGGCAGATCAACCTGGGTCACATCCCCGGTAATGACCATCTTCGACCCAAACCCCAGGCGCGTGAGGAACATTTTCATCTGCTCCGCGGTGGTGTTCTGGGCTTCATCCAAAATAATGAACGCATCATTGAGGGTACGCCCGCGCATATACGCCAGCGGGGCCACCTCAATTGTGCCCGCCTCCATAAGCTTAGGGATCGTCTCAGGCTCCAGCATATCGTGCAGCGCATCGTACAGGGGCCGTAAGTACGGGTCGATCTTATCGTTCAGGGTGCCCGGCAGAAACCCCAGGCGCTCCCCCGCCTCCACAGCGGGGCGGGTCAGAATAATACGGTTCACCTCGCGGGACTGCAGCGCCTGCACCGCCTTAGCCATCGCTAAATATGTTTTACCCGTACCGGCTGGGCCAATACCAAAAATGACGGTGTTCGCATCGATCGCATCCACATACTTCTTCTGGTTTATGGTTTTGGGGCGGATCGTGGTTCCCCGCGTTGACAGGATGCTCGCCGATAGGGAACGGGCGGGATCTTTTAGCTCATCGGTGAGCATACCCATGAGGCGGTGAATGACCTGCACCGTAATTTGCGTATCGTGGCTGGCTAATACCCGCAGCTCATTGAGCAGTTTAGCGGCGGTGTTCACCGACTCAGACGGGCCGGTAATCAGCAGGTCAAGCCCTTTAGGGTGCACGCTGATGCTCTCAAAATAGTCCTCAATCAGTGACAGGTAGGCATCCTGCGGCCCGAGCACCGCCACCATCTCTGCGGCGCTCTTAAAAGAGACTGTGCGGGCCGTTGAAAGCGGCCGGGAGGTAGTTGTCATATCAGCTCCTTGGCTAGTGTATAAACCTTAAGTATAGCCGTGCCTACCACCTGCCCAGGGCAATATTAACGGCGCATAACCCTGCGGATCCTGCGGTTGAGGAACGCAGCACCTCGGTGCCTAAAAGGGCTAGGGATGCGCCCGCCTGCGTGAACATCTCAACTTCACGTTCGCTGATGCCCCCTTCGGGCCCGACCACCAGGTAAATCTCACCCAACCGTTCCCCGGCGCTTTGCCCCAGTAGAGCGGTGAGGCGTTCACTCGCCTGCTCATGCAGTATAAAAACCGCCGCCCCCTGTGCCCTCACCTCGGCAATAAGCTCCGCAAGCTCGGGGGTCGAGTGCAAATCGTATACGGTGGGGATACGGGAACGGCGCGACTGTTTCGCCGCAGCCACAACGGTATTCCGCCATTTCGTGTGAGCCTTAGCGGCCCGTTCCCCTTTCCACCGCACAATTGAGCGGTCTGCGCCCCACGGCACAACCCCTGTGGCGCCCAGCTCGGTGGCTGTCTCAATGGCCTGCACATCGCGCCCGTCCTTAGCGAGCGCCTGCACCACATACACCTCCAGGGGGTTCTTATCATGTTGAATCTCAATGATACGCACCCTGATGCCGCCGGTGGTTGTTGCTTCAACGGTGCCTAACGCCCGCCGCCCCTGCCCGTCAGCGAGGTCGATGCGTTCACCGTTCTCAACACGTTTCACCTTCGCGTGGTGCCCTTCGGGGCCGGTAAGTTCGAAGTCCGTCCCCGGGGTGAGCGGGTCAAACTCCTGCGGTGCTATGTAGAAAACGGGTGCGCTCATCGTGCCTTCCTGGGTTAAACAGGCGGGTGGCCGCCTTCGGCAGGGGCCACCCACATCTGTGCGTTATTTGAATTGCTCTTTGAGCTTGGAGAACAGCCCGTGTTTCTGTTTCACGTGGCTGCCTTCCTGCAGGTTCTCTCCCCGCAGTTCGGCGAATTGCCGCAGCATGGTGCGCTGCTCCTCATTCAGGTTGGTGGGGGTGGTGACCTGGATACGTACCCGCAGGTCACCGCGGCGGTCCTCATGCAGGCGGGCTGCACCCAGCCCGGGTAGGGTGACGGTGTCTCCGCTTTGAGACCCAGCGGGGATGTTGACCTGCTGCTGCCCGTCGAAAGTTTCCAGCGGGATGACGGTGCCAAGGGCGGCTGCCACCATGGGCACGTTCACGGTGGTGAGCAGGTCATCACCTTCACGGTTAAAGTACTTATCGGATTTGATCCTCAAATCAATGTAAAGGTCGCCGTTCGGTCCGCCGTTGAGGCCAGCCTCGCCCTTGCCGCGCAGGCGGATGCGGGCGCCGTCGTTCACCCCGGCAGGCACGGTGAAGGTGACCGGTTCGTTGGCCCTGACCCGGCCTTTACCGCTGCATTCGGCGCAGGGGTGCTTAATAACGGTGCCGTACCCGTGGCAAGTGGGACATTCAACCTGCTGCATGACGGTTCCAAGGATGGACTGCACCCGGCGCTGCATGTACCCTGCACCGTGGCAGGTGTCGCATGTTTCAGGGTGCGTGTCGGGGGCGGTGCCTTCGCCCTGGCATGACTGACAGGTGACAGCGGTTTTAAGGTCAATAGTTTTTTCTACCCCGAACACGGCATCGCGCAGGCTGATGGAGACGTTAATAAGAGAATCTTGGCCCTGGCGCACACGGGAGGCAGGCCCGCTCTGCTGACCGCCGGTGAACATGTCAAAGAGGTCTTGGAAACCGAACCCGGCACCGCCAAACCCGCCGAATCCGGCGCCCCCGAACCCTCCAGCGCGTCCTTGCTCGTCGCCAGTTGCATCGTAGATACGGCGTTTCTCGGTGTCTGAGAGCACCTCATAGGCGAGGGTTACTCGTTTAAATTCTTCGGCGGCATCAGCCGAAGGGTTCACATCGGGGTGTAGCTGGCGTGCCTTCTTACGGTACGCCTTTTTAATCTCTTCGGGGCTGGCGTCTTTGGAAACGCCCAGGGTTGCGTAGTGATCGCTCACGTGCTTGTTTATCCTTGTTATCTTTCAGAGGCCGGTTACGCGGCGGTTGGTGTGTTGCACAGTGCCCGCGGTTGAACATTGTAGCGGATACATCCCATGCGCACTCAATGTGGAGGTTATGCGCAGCATGAGTCACTTACATCGGTGGTTCCCCTTAGCTGTGGGGTGCACCGGTTGCCGGCCATAGCGTGGGACGCCGTAGGGCAGGCACTCATACCGTAGTTTATGCTACCAGCTACCGCCCAGTGCGCAGACAGCCTTTCGCCCACGGCGAGTTATCGGTTCCCTTAGAATGGGAGGGTTCACCACACGAGCATGGGAGGCACTATGAGCGAGCGTTACGGCTGGGGCGCGCAAGATATTACCAGTGATGCGATGAACCGTCGCCCACCAGCCCCGCGTCAGATACCGCTGCAGCGCGGCCTGCTTCTTGAGGACACCCAGAGCGGTTGGGTGGGTGAGGTGGTACGTGCCGAACGTATCGGGGGTGAGCTGGTGTTCGGCCTTGAAGACGCGCGCGGGCGTGTACGTAATTTCCCCCTCGGGCACGGTTACCTGCTGGAGGGCGAGCCTATTGAGGTCATCGCCCCGGCTGCCCGCAAAGCGCCCGCGAAGAAAATTTCGCGGTCCGGTTCTGTCGCGGTGCAGAACGCCCCCGCTCGGGTGGCCCGCGCCTCCCGCATCTGGGTTGAAGGAACGCATGACGCGGAGCTGGTTGAGAAAGTGTGGGGCCACGATTTGCGGGTGGAAGGCATTGTGGTGGAGCCGCTGCACGGCGTGGACGACTTAGCTGCCGCCATCCGGAGCTTTAGTCCCGCACCGGGGCGCCGCCTGGGCATTCTGGTAGACCACCTGATTGAGGGCACCAAGGAGCAGCGGATTGTTGCTGAGGCGTTGGCTGTTCCAGGTGCGGCTGGGAACGTCAAAATTGTGGGGCACCCTTTTATTGATATTTGGCAGGCTGTGAAACCCGCAAAACTCGGGTTAAAAACGTGGCCCGTAGTGCCGCACGGGGAAGACTGGAAGAAAGGTACGCTCCGTCGGTTAGGTCAGCCGCACGCCACGCAAGAAGATGTGGCGAACGCCTGGAAGCGCATCCTATCTCGGGTGGATTCATACACGGATCTCGAACCGGCCCTGCTGGGCCCAGTGGAATCACTCATTGATTTTCTAACCGAACCGGGGTCCTAGAAAGCAGCTTCAAGTTGCCGTAAATAGCCTCCCACAAGGGAAGAAAATCAAAAAATTTTCTCAAAAACCCGCTGTCAATGTCTCGCAACGGTTATTTAGGGCTCCCAAACCCGGTACAATAAAGCTTGCTACCACCCACGATTCTGCGCGATGGTAGCCACTATACAAAACGCTCAAACAATACACAGGATACTCGTGACTCACAATACTCAGTCGGCAAGTTCTGAGCTTTCCGAAGCTAAAGAACGTACCATTGCTTCTTTTGCGCACTTCGGCGGCATCCTCGGGTTTCTTCCCTCCGCCGCGATCTATCTCAAGTACCGCGGGCGTGGCACAGGGTTCGCTGAGCAAGAGGCGCGTGAAGCGATGGACTTTACTCTCGTTCCCAGTATCGTCATTCTTGTTTTTATGGTGGCCAGTCTGATCCCGAACATCGGGAATGTTGCTTTACCCGCTGCCGCGCTCGCCTGGATTTTCATGGCGATTGGGGCAATGCTTGGCGGGTCGAAAGCGTCTAAAGGGTACGCGTACACGTACCGTTTCACCCCGCGCCTGCTGGAGAAATCGTACTTCGATAAAAACTAGAACCCCGATACTTTTACCATTGATGCCTCGATACCCGGGCGGCTCTGCTCGAGGTACAGTTATGCCATTGTGTGGCAGCATGTCAAAAGCATAGGTACAACGTGCCAACAGGGCACCGCATATTGGGTGTAGATGCAGCTGTGGGCCTCCGACACCGGAGACCCACAGCCGTATTCACTCAACTTCAGCAAGGAAGTTATGTTTTTGAAATCTTAAACATAACTCACCCCGCCGGGTATAGTTTATCTAACATTCAATCTGATGTCTAACAGATTCGATGAACTTCCATAAGGTTAAACCTTAAATATAATCATTAGGTGCTGTGATCAATCTCTGGGAGTAGTTCACGGGTCACGGCGTCTCCCAGAAGCCTGCCGCGTAGCGTAAGACGCACCCGCGCTTGAGGATCTGGTTCTGCGTTTGCGGTCAGAGCCTTTGGCTCAATCAGCCCCTGAGCTATCAGCCATCGCAGCGAAGCCCCGAGTTCTTGAGGGTCGTGCACCGCCAGCAGCTCACGTACCGGCAGCCCCTCCCGCACCCGAATCATGAGCATAATCGTCTCAAACGCCCGGGTGGGGGCATCCAGAATCTCACGCGCAGCTGCCGGGGACTGCCCGGCCCGTATACGGTGCGCATAAGGAACAGGGTGTTTAAGGTTCCACCACCGGGTACCGTTAAGGTGCGAATGGGCCCCCGGGCCAATTCCCCACCAGTCCTGGTTACGCCAGTACGCCAAATTATGGTCGCTGCGGGTCTGCGGCGATGAGGAATAATTCGACACCTCATACCAGCTGTACCCGGCGTCGGTGAGATACTCCTCCGCGAGCAGGTACATATCGGCCATCAGGTCGTTATCTGGCATGGTGTAGTCGCCGCGCCGGATCTGTGCGGCAAGTTTGGTACCATCCTCGACAATGAGCGAGTACGCCGAGATGTGGTCGGGCCGGTACGAAATTGCGGCTTTCACGCTGCGCCGCCACTGTTCCAGTGTCTCACCGGGCGAACCATAGATCAGATCAACCGAGACCTGCAGGCCAGCTTCTTGTGCCCACGCAATAACTTTGGGAACATTCGCGGGGGTGTGGGTACGGTCAAGCACCTGCAGAACCTCAGGAACTACGGACTGCATGCCGAAGGAAACACGCGTGAATCCCCCTTCCTTGAGGGCGAACAGATCGTCACGGGTCACCGAATCCGGGTTAGCTTCGGTGGTGATTTCAGCGCCCGTTCTGATTCCAAAAACATCCGCTGCGGCCTGCAGAATACGCACCAGATCTCGCGCGGGAAGTTTCGTGGGCGTGCCGCCGCCGAAGAACACCGTGTGCAGCGGACGCCTTGCCACCCCGGATGCTTCAAGCGTTCGGGCGGCAAAGAGAATCTCGGCAATGGCATCGTCTGCGTAAGTGCCCAGCCCTATCCCGTCACCGAAATCTTCGGTGGCGTACGTGTTGAAGTCGCAGTACCCGCACCGCACCGAACAGAACGGAATATGCACATAGAGGCTGAAATCACGGCTCTCACAGCCCCGGGCGGAGGATGCGGGTATACGCCCATCATGAGGCGCGGGCGCGCCAGAGGGCTGTGCGGGTGCCAAGCGGGGTGCCTCCTCACCAAGTATCGTATGAGTCTTTTTGCGGGATAGGTGCGTTTAAGTCATACGGGCAGAGCTTTACCGCGCGGGAATTCTCACGCAGCAACAGCCCTACCCGTTTTCCACACTGTATCGGCTACTTTTTCTTGTCTTTCTTCTCTTTCTCTTCACCCGAAGAAAGAGCGGCAATAAACGCCTCTTGCGGCACTTCAACACGGCCGACCATCTTCATGCGTTTCTTGCCTTCCTTCTGCTTTTCCAGCAGCTTGCGTTTACGCGAAATATCGCCGCCGTAGCACTTTGAAAGCACGTCTTTGCGCATCGCACGGATATTCTCACGGGCAATAATGCGGGAGCCAATGGCAGCCTGGATAGGCACCTCAAACTGCTGGCGGGGTATGAGTTCACGCAGCTTACCGGTCATCATCACACCGTATGAGTACGCCTTATCGCGGTGGGTGATGGCCGAGAACGCATCCACTTTCTCGCCCTGAAGAAGGATATCGACCTTCACCAGGTCAGCCTCTTCCTCGCCGTCAAACTTCCAATCCAGCGATGCGTACCCGCGAGTACGGGACTTGAGCTGATCGAAGAAGTCAAAAACGATCTCGGCCAGCGGCAGGCGGTACCGCATCTCAACACGGTCTTCAGACAGGTAGTCCATGCCACCCATCTGCCCGCGGCGTGACTGGCACAGCTCCATAATTGCACCAATGTAATCGCTGGGGGCGATAATCGTACACGCCACCATCGGTTCACGAATGGTAGCGACCTTACCCTCAGGGAATTCGCTCGGGTTCGTCACACGCTTTGCATTACCCGCTTCGTCTACCACATCGTAAATAACGTTAGGGGCGGTCGAAATCAGGTCGAGATTGAACTCGCGTTCCAGGCGCTCCCGCACGATCTCAAGGTGCAGCAGCCCCAAGAACCCGCAGCGGAACCCGAACCCCAGTGCCGCGGAGGTTTCCGGCTCATAGATGAGCGCAGCATCGTTAAGTTTGAGCTTATCGAGAGCATCACGCAGCGCCGGGTAGTCTGAACCGTCGATGGGGAACAGGCCCGAGAACACCATCGGTTTAGGATCCTCATAGCCGCCCAGCGACTCCTCCGCCGGTTTATGGGCACTTGTGACGGTATCACCCACGCGGGACTGGCGCACGTCCTTCACACCCGTGATAAGGTACCCCACCTCCCCCACGCTCAGGCCCTTCGAGGGGATGGGCTCAGGGGAAATGACGCCGATCTCCAATAGGTCATGTTCAGCACCAGTAGACATCATCTTGATTTTCTGGCGCGGCTCCAGTCTGCCGTCTACCACACGCACATAGGTGACCACACCGCGGTATGAATCGTACACGGAGTCAAAAATCATGGCGCGGGCGGGCGCGTCCGCCGTACCCTCGGGAGCGGGAATACCCTCAACGATACGGTCCAGCAGGGCCTCCACACCCTCACCGGTCTTACCGGAGACCCGCAAAACTTCATCGGGCTCACAACCAATAAGGTGCGCCAGTTCTTCGGCATACTTATCGGGCATCGCGGCGGGCAGATCAATTTTATTCAGGACAGGGATGATGGTGAGATCATTTTCCATCGCCAGGTACAGGTTAGCGAGGGTCTGCGCCTCAATCCCCTGCGCCGCATCCACCAGAAGCAGCGCACCCTCGCACGCGGCAAGCGAGCGAGAGACCTCATAGGTGAAGTCCACGTGGCCGGGCGTGTCAATCATATTCAGCGCATAGGAGGTGCCCTCCACCTCCCACGGCATGCGCACCGCCTGAGATTTAATGGTGATACCGCGCTCGCGCTCAATGTCCATGCGGTCAAGGTACTGCGCCTTCATATCGCGCGGGGCAACCACACCGGTTGCCTGGAGCATACGGTCAGCGAGAGTGGACTTGCCGTGATCAATATGCGCAATAATGCAGAAGTTGCGAATAATCGCGGGGTCGGTGGCCGCCGGGACGGGCGGGTTCTTCGACAGAGGAGCCACTCGCTTCAATCCTTTCAAGGGTGTTCGCCACAGATAATAGGCATAGCCATCTAACATTTTCCCATGTTTAGAGCGGATGCGCGAACCAACGCCGGGTGGGAGGCGTCCCACCACCCACGCAGCAGTTCCGCGCAGCTGCCCGCTGGCCGGTGGCTGTGTTACTGCGGCTGCGAGCAGGTATTAACCAGCTCCCCAATCCCCTCAATACGGGTTACCAAAGTTTGCCCCGGCTTCAGCCACCGACGCGGGTGATACGACAGCCCCACACCCGCCGGAGTTCCGGTGAGAATCACATCGCCCGGCTCAAGGGTCATAAACGTTGACAGGTAAGAGAGCAGCTGAGCCGGGGTGAACACCATATCGGCGGTGGTGCCACTCTGGCGGATTTCCCCATCCACCTCACAGCTCATGGCCAGACCAGCCGCAGGATCCACCTCATCCGGGGTGACAATTACCGGGCCGAAAGGGGTCATCCTATCCCAGTTCTTCCCCTGAAACCACTGGCTGGTGCGGCCCTGCCAGTCCCGTACCGAGACGTCATTCGTGACCGTATACCCCAGAAGCCCCTCCAGCGCTTGCTCTTCACTCACACCGCTCATACTCTGACCCACCACCAGCCCAAGCTCAACCTCCCAGTCGATTTTAGTGCTCTGGGCGGGCATACGAATCTCATCACGCGGGCCGATTAAAGCGTTAGCGTATTTAGCGAAAATCGCGGGATACTCCGGGAGCTCAAACCCCATCTCAGCGGCGTGGTCCCGGTAGTTCAGCCCCGCGCAGATAACTTTACCGGGGCGGTCAATCGGTTGCACAAAATTCAGCGATTCCCACAGCTGCATCCCGTGCCCGAGCGTAGTCGCCCCATTTTCACGCATAATAGCGAGCGCATTCTTGGGGTCCCCGAAATTCAGCCGGTAGCGCCCATAAAACTGCAGCAGCGGTCCGAGCTTGGCGGGGAACTCATACACGGTCTGCTCGTGCAGGCAGACGGCGCGGGTGCCTTTCTGGTCTTTAATCTGTGCCCAGCGCATGGGTTCCTTCCGGGTTGGTGGTATGTTCAGCGTATGTATCGGAGTCTAGCAGGGTGAGCAGGTTCGTATCAGGTTCCAGTACGCTCTTATCGTTATTTTTAATGTTCCCGATACGGCTGCTAACCTGCCGTACACGCCATTGGGCTGCCTGAGGGTAGGCGGCGTGCTGAAGCTGTTCCAGAGCAGTACGAGCATCGTGCAGGTCGCTCACGCCCATTGTAGGCATGCGACTATCTTCTGGGGTGCCGGCTACACGCCCCGACCCCAACCATACGTCAAGGGTGCTCGGTTGTCCGTTGACAGCAGCAGGGTTGAGCGGCAGCGGCATTCGCTCGTGAATGTGCCCAAGTTCCCGTAAAAGCGGTGAGCCGTCTTGCCTGGTGTAAGAGCGCGGTGAAGCCATCGTGAGGATTGTGAACGTCAAAAGCCACTGGCCGGTTTGCGGCTCATACCCTCCACCGGTTAGCGCTTTTGCTGATACCGGGTTTATCTTATGCCAGGCGTACAGCCCCGCCAGGTACAGGTACTGACCGGGCGGACCGATACGCTGCGGTATTTTATGTTCTTTAACAGTGCCTCGGGCCGTGACGGTGCTGCCTTGTACACCCCATTCGTAGTAGCCGCTGGTGGGTATTGCACAGTGCCCAGTGACGGCAGGACGGGCATAGCTTACTTTCTCAAAAAGGGTTTCACTGCGGGCGTTGAAGGTAAGGGAGGGAGGTTTAGGGTCTTCGTCCCAGGGGTGCCAGTCGGGAATCAGGCCCCACCGGGCACGGTATATTTCCCGGTAGGTTCCGCTTGTGTCTAGGGTGGATGCCCCCAGCCGGTGCACGCCGGGGCGGCGCGGAGCATCTGGCAGCTGCCCCTGAGCGGTACGGGGTACGCGGCGGTTCAGCAGGATTGGGACCTGCTGGGTGGGCGCAATATTCCACGAGGTAAAAGGCTCCGTGAGCGGCACCCCACCCAGGGAGGTGCCGTAGTGCGCCTCAAGCCCGTACCGGCCGCACATTAGCGGAACCCGTTCTGCGCGTATACGTCAAGGATGGCGTCTTCCAAATCCTCCATGAGCAGTGCTGGATTGGCCTCTTGTGCGGCGCCGATGGTTGCCGGATCAAGCGGCAGCCCCAGTGCTGCATAGACACGCTCGGTGACAGACCGCAGTGGAGCCGAGTCGGCGACCACGATGCCTGTGCTAAACCACCAGGCACCAGAGACAACGCGCTGGGCGGTACCGACCAGTTTTATGCGTTCTCCGGCACGTTCGCCTCCTAACCGGGCGTACACCGAAAATTCGCCGGGGCAGTATTCTCCGGGTATCTCCCCCACGGCTGCGTCCACACCAACATCTTGTAGTGCCCGGGCGAAAAGCTCGCCGAAAAGTTTGTAGCGTAGGTTGCTGCCGGTTTTCGCATCGTCAGCTGGCTGAAAATGGTCGATGACCAGGCACCCCGGGTGGTAGGCTGCCGCATGCCCACCAACTTTGCGGACGAGCACGTTAAAACCCATGTTTTTGCAGGCGGTAACGGCTTGGGCAAAGCCGGGGTTGAGTTCGTCACGGCGTCCAAAGGCAACGGTGGCTTCGGGCTGGTAGATGCGCAAAGTGGCGTTTCGGCGCCGGTGCGCAACCTCGCGCAGAATTGTGAGTGTCTCGTCGTAACGGGCAATGATTCCACCGGCTGTTTCACCGGTTTCGCGTAGGATATCCACGGGTTCAAGTGTACCCGTATTCGCTACAGGTAACGGTTCTGTTCAAAGAACCAGTGGGTTTATTGTGTCTCTTGAAGGTCAGCTATAAGGCTCGTAGCGGGTGAACCTTGCCCGCCGGGTAACTCTGTGTGGGTTTTAGTGACATAATGTCAGACACACTAGTGGTTTAGCTACCCCTTTCTCCCTTGACCTGCCAGGGGTATGCTTATAAAGAACAGGAAAAACAGTATCGTAAATTCCCACATAAAACCACCTAAACACATGCATCGAACCGCGTAAACATATAGACCATGCTGGTCCGAAGGAGAACGCCATGAGCCAGAAACCGGAGGATTCGCCCAAAGAATCCACAGCTGCACCAGATACAGCAACGGGAGCCTCCGCACCCCCGCCGCCTCACACGACGGGTGCGCCACAAGAACGCACCATTCTTGCACTAAAAGTTGCGGCCATCGTCATCGTCACCATAGCTATTTGGCTTATTCCCGCCCCGCCCGGGGTAGACCCGCGCGGTATGCACATGGCAGCTATTTTTGTTGGCACCATCCTGGGGCTCATCCTCCAGCCGCTGCCTACCCCATCCATAGCGCTCACTGGTTTAGCCATAGCCATGATTACCGGCACGATGACAGCTAAAAAAGAGGCGCTCGCCGGGTTTGGCAACTCCGCCATATGGATTATTGTTGCGGCATTTTTTATCGCCGACGGGTTCCTTATCACCGGTTTAGGCAAACGCATCGCTCTTCTTTTTGTGTCTCTTCTGGGTAAGTCTTCTTTGGGGCTCTCCTACGGTATGGCTATTACCGACCTGGTGCTCGCCCCAGCCACCCCATCCAATACGGCCCGCGCAGGCGGGGTCATCTACCCCATCATTAAATCCCTTGCTGAGGTGAATGGCTCCACCAATGAGAGCACGGAATCGCGCCGGAAACTTGGTTCTTTCCTGCTCATGACAGAGGCCCAGGTTAACACGATCACTTCAGCAATGTTTCTTACCGCCATGGCTGGCAACCCGCTCGCCGTGAAATTCGCGCAAGATAAAGGTGTGCACCTGGATTGGGGAACATGGGCGTTGGCCGCGATCGTCCCCGGTCTAGCCGCTCTCATTGTGCTGCCGTGGGTGATGTCGAAGATATACCCTCCCACCATTAAGAAAACCCCTGATGCCCCCGCACACGCCAGGGAAGAGCTTAAAAGCATTGGGCCGATGACCCGACCCGAGTGGATTATGCTTGGCACCTTTATAGTGCTGCTTATCCTGTGGATCGGAGGCTCCAGCCTGGGGGTGGATGCTACGGCGGCCGCATTTTTGGGTATCGCTATTCTGCTCGTTACCAAGGTACTTACCTGGAAAGATATGGCGGCTAACTCAAGCGCCTGGTCCACGCTTATCTTCTTCGCCGTGCTGGTAGGCATGGCCGATCATCTCAAAACCCTTAAAGTGGTTGAATGGATCGGCGCATCCGTCGCCAGCAGTGTGGGTGGAATGGCGTGGCCTTTAGCGTTTGGTGTCCTGGCGCTCGTATACTTCTACATCCACTATTTCTTCGCGTCTAATACCGCGCAGATTGTGGCGCTTTATGCGGTCTTCCTCGGTGCAGCTATTGCAGCAGGTACCCCGCCCATGTTTGCGGCACTATTCTTAGGTTTCGCTGGTAACCTGATTGGCGGCATCACCCACTACGCTTCCGGGCCTGCCGGGGTGTACTTCGGATCCGGGTACATTAAGACCGGCGAGTGGTTCAGGCTGGGCTTTATTGCCTCGGTCGTGAATATTATTATCTGGGGTCTCATCGGTACTGTCTGGATGTTCTCCCTCGGGTACGGGCGGTAACAGCCAACCCCACCTTTATGCAACTGTGGCGGGCACCTTTGAAGGTGCCCGCCACAGCAGTCTTTGAAGCCCAGACCCTACTTACCAGCAGCCGCTTTCTGAGCTTCCTCAGCCTCAGCGTAGTTCTCAAAAACATAGTCAATATACGCCGTGTCAACGGGCTTAGCACCCAGGGCATCAAGCCCCTGCGTCAAAGCCTGTTCGTATTCCCGCTCATAGCGTGCCTCGCACCGTTCAACCGCCTGTTCTTTCTCAATGGTTAGCCGTACCGCATTAATGCTGTACCCGTTACGGCTCAGATAGTCTACAAGCTGCTGCGCCACAAACCCCGGGGTGAACGTTGCCTCCAGGATCAGGTTCATCCCCTCATCCGCGAACGTGCTCAGAAGAATACTCCCCAGTTTCGCTGAATCTTCACGGGCGATCGTCGCAATATCCATGGGGAACAGCTTATTCCCCTGCTTCTCAAATTCACGTGCAGGCTCAGGTTTTAGAGCCTCATACCAGCCTTCGGCAAGGTACTGCCGCAAGAACGCTCGGTCAAGAAGCTCGGGGTCAATCACTATATAGTCTTCGTTCCACCCCTCAATAGTGTTCGCAATGTACTCGCTTTTACCCGACCCCGGGGCGCCCACCACCACATGCGCTTGCCGCTGCGCACCGGCGTTGGGGAACATCTTGCGGTAAATCGCCGTGACGTGCCCGAAAAGCTCTCGTTCCTGCTCCCACTCTTCAATCAGATCAGCAGGAAGCGGTAGACCTCGCGCGGCGAGCGCCTGCAGATCGGTGGGGTCAATGAGGTTCTTATAGAACGCCATCACCAGCTCGTCGTAGCTGCCGGGCATAAAGAACCGGAACTCGTGGTAGGGGTTCCACTGGGCGTGCACATTGTACTCCCAGCGGGTCAGCTCGTCGGCCAGCTGCTCGTTGGTCAGGGCGCCAATAGCGTAACGGGTGCAGATCTCCTCGGGGCCAGCACCCGAAAAACCAGGTTTCACAGGTCGCACACCCGGCAGCGCCTGCATATTGGTGTTCAGTTCTTCTTCGCTAAACCCGGCGCTCTCATTCGCCTCCTGCGGAGACATACCCGACTCTATCTTGTTTTTGAGGACGCGGCGGGAGTCCAGCTGTTGCAGATTTTGCCGGTACATGGCAATTTTTTGGGGGTCGAGAGCCACCGTCGGCGCTCCTTTCAGGGTCAAAAAATATCGGCGAAGGTGCGTTTGCCGTGGCCGGTGCCGCACCCGTTGTTAAAGCATAACCGAGGCTCCGAAGTATTACCTACACGCCCGGTGTAGGTGGTCACGAAATCACACCTGGGGTAGGCTTTAAATCAAGGCTATTGTCACACGCATCCGCGGGTTCTGCCGCGCTACGATGGTGTTCTTATCGGGTGCGTCTACCGCTGCAGAAGGGCTCCTCTCATGCATCAAGAGCAGAACATTACTCACACCCTTAATACGCAACCTATCCCCATGGTAAAACCTCACGCTGAGTTCCCGCCGGGATTTCTGTGGGGTGGGGCGACCGCCGCTAACCAGTGTGAAGGCGCCTGGGATAAAGACGGGAAAGGCCCCAGCATTCAGGATGTGCTTCCCCGCGGCGGGTTCAACCCACGTACAGCAACTCCCACACCCGACAATCTAAAGCTTGAGGGTATTGACTTTTACCACCGCTATCCGGAAGACATTGCGCTTCTTGCCGAGATGGGGTTTAAAGTATTCAGGTTCTCCATCGCCTGGTCACGGATTTTCCCGCACGGTGATGAAACGGAACCGAATGAGGCTGGTCTAGCGTTCTACGACGGTCTGCTCGATGAACTCGAAAAATACGGTATTGAGCCTTTAGTGACCATTAGCCACTACGAGACCCCTCTGCACCTTGCCGAGAAATATAACGGGTGGGTGAGCCGTAAGCTGATTAGCTTCTACGAGCGGTACTGCCGGGTGCTGTTTGAACGGTACGGGCACCGGGTAAAGTATTGGCTGACTTTCAACGAGATTAACTCAGTCCTTCATGTGCCGTTTATGTCAGGGGGTATTAACACCCCTAAGGAGCAGCTGACAGAGCAGCAGCTATACCAGGCGATTCACCATGAGCTAGTCGCTTCAGCACGGGCAACCCGGTTAGCACGCGAACTTGCCCCGGATGCGCGTATTGGGTGCATGATTCTGGCGATGCCTACCTATCCGCTCACCCCGAGCCCCGATGATGCGCTCGCAGCCTTACACGCTGAGCAAGCCAACTATATGTTTGGTGATGTGCATGTGCGCGGCGCCTACCCCGGCTATTTTATGCGTCAATTGGCGGATAAGGGCGTGCAGCTTGAGATCACGGAGCAGGACCGGCAGGATCTGAAGAACACAGTTGATTTCGTATCGTTCAGCTACTACATGTCTACCTGCGCCAGCGGCAACCCGGCACGCGGGGAGCGTGAGCCAGGCAATGTGCTCGGCGGGGTCAGTAACCCGCACCTGTCGGCTTCGGAGTGGGGCTGGCAGATTGACCCGGTGGGGTTGCGCATCGTGCTGAACCAGTACTGGGACCGCTGGCAGAAGCCGCTCTTTATCGTGGAGAACGGTTTAGGGGCTCGCGATGAGCTGGTGGAGGCCAACGGCGAGCTGACGGTGCTGGACGACTACCGTATTGAGTATTTGCGTGCACATCTGCTGCAGGTTCGGGAGGCTATTGCAGACGGTGTGCAGCTGCTCGGTTACACGACGTGGGGCTGTATCGACATGATTTCAGCTTCGACGGCACAGATGTCAAAACGCTACGGTTTTGTGTATGTGGACCGCAGTGACGACGGCTCAGGCACCTTGGCCCGGTACCGCAAGAAGTCCTTCGACTGGTACCGCCGTGTGATCGCCTCCAACGGGGCCGAGCTGTAGGGTATCCAACAATACACAGAAAATCCCGCATATTTACTCATTAGTCAGGGCTCTTATATTGCCTTCACATTGATTAAGTATGCGGGATTGTGCGCTTATAGGGTGGTTATGCCTCGACGGAGGCAACGATAATGAACGCACCGGCAATCACGGCACCGGGATGCAGGTTTTGCACCGTCTCCGCGGGAAGAGCAATAGCCATCGGCACTACTGATTCTCCCAGAACATACCAGAATTCCCTCCCGGTCAGCTCATTGGTGCGCAGCTGCGCACTTTGAACAACCGCCGCGAACATTGCTACCGAGCTTGCCTCATCCCCCATGGCATCCCCGCTGTGCAGCGCCAGAAGCCACGGTGATTTCAGATGTTTCGCGTCTAGGGTAAGGCCATCATGCTCGGACTGGGCCTGCTGATACTCATCCTCCGAAGCATAGACCACAACCTCAGCGCCAAGAGCGGCGGGTCGTACCGTCACCTTATTCGGCTCGGTCAGGGTAAGGGCAGTGGGGTTATCCACATACGCGAGGAAGCGGCCTTCACGGTCTCCGCCCTCCAGAAGGTCAAAGTGCGCCAGGTTATGCGAGACACGGTACCCCTGCGCCGGGTAAGCGTGTGGGCTCTCTAGGTTCGCATCAGTGTATTCCGTGCCGTCTTCCGCCCTGCCAAAAGCCACCTTCGCGCCGGACGGGTCGGTGTACACGCCCCAGGATGCACCAGCGGGGTCATCAATCACAGGAACATTTCGTCCCGCTAGGCGTTCATGGGTCTCAGCGACGCTCTCATCAATGCCGATCGCGTGCAAATCTGGTTCTGTGCTCATCTGTTTTCCCCTTCTAGTAGCGGGTTTTTGTGAAAAGTTCCTTGGGCAGCCTCAGCCCATCCGCACCATATAACGCGTGCGTCTAATAAGTATTTCCGTCTCGTTTAGTCTACCGGCATATCGTGCAGGCTGGTTGAGACAAATTCCCACCAGGTGGGGGTTAGGCCAGCTGCCGCTGCGGTGCGTTGCGACAGTATGTGTGATGGGCTTGTCCCGTAAAACGGCAGGTACCCTTCTGCGAGTACAATACGAGCCACCTCGCGGATCATTCGTGAAGCCAGCCCGTAGTGCCGAAATTCTGGAAGCACGTCCACACCTATTTGACGCATGAGCGGTGAGTCATCGCTTGCACCTACCAGAGCAATCGGATTGGTTGCCTCCGTCTCCACCCCGTATGCGGCTAGTACTGTTACGTCGGGGCGGCGGCAGCTGAACCCCAGGGCGTTTGCGTACCGGGCATCCCCGCGAAAACGCTCGCACTGTTGCGGGGTTAAAAACTCAAACCGCACCGGCAGCTTGGTGCCCGCAGTATCTTCCGGGCTGGTTTCGATAGCTGCCGCTGAAGCATTGGGGGCGGTTACAATAGTGTGCTCCCCCGCGACCTGATCGTATAGTGTATGGCGAAGAGATGCGCTATCAACACGGCGCATCATGCCGATCCCTGGAACAGCACATTTCACTTCCTGAGCGGGAAGATTTTCAGGTACTACTGACTCCAGCAGCGCACGCGTGGGCGTGTAGTAGATGCTGGTTCCGCTCACCTGCTGGCTGTAGGGGGTCAGAAGCTCGTTAAGCTGGCGTAGCTGGGCGTAATCACCCAGCCAGTTTGGGTTATCCCCCGCCATATACTCGCGGGCTTTTTCAAGCACCCGCGGGTGCTTTGCGCACAATAGCCCCACCCCGGCATAGTTAGCGACTCGTAGTTCCCAAATATCGTCGTTGCGGCGGCGGGATGAGCCCATCTTATCCGCTGGCAGCTGCAGCTGCGCGAGTAGCCCTGCCCTCTGTCCGTGAGCCTTAGCGACTGAACCGTGCGGCAAACAAAAATCGGCTTCTAACTGGGCGGCGATCATATGCCGGGCACGGTCACGTGTGGTGACGGCACCACGTGCATGTGCGGCGTTCACAGAACCTCCTGGATAAAACGGCCGGTGTGTGAGGAAGCGACCCCAGCCACAGACTCGGGGGTTCCTTCGGCAATTACGGCACCCCCGCCATCGCCGCCTTCCGGCCCCATATCAATAATCCAGTCAGCGCATTTAATCACATCAAGGTTATGTTCAATAGTGATAACAGTGTTGCCCTTATTGACAAGCGACTGCAGAACCGCCAACAGCTTCCGGATATCCTCAAAATGCAGCCCGGTAGTCGGCTCATCCAACACATAGATAGAACGACCATTAGAACGTTTCTGCAGCTCGGCCGCCAGTTTCACACGCTGCGCTTCACCGCCCGACAGCGTAGTGGCGGGCTGCCCCAACCGGATATACCCTAGACCAACATCCACCAGGGTATTTAAATGCCGGGCGATAGGGGTAAAAGCCGCAAAAAACTCGGCGGCCTCCTCTACCGGCATTTCAAGCACATCGGCGATGGTTTTACCCTTGTAGTGCACCTCAAGGGTCTCACGGTTGTAACGTTTGCCGTGGCAGGTCTCACACGGTACGTACACATCCGGCAGGAAGTTCATCTCAATCTTGAGCGTGCCGTCACCTGAGCAAGCCTCGCACCTGCCGCCCTTGACATTAAACGAAAAACGCCCGGGGGTATACCCCCGTATTTTTGCTTCGTTCGTTTCGGCAAAAAGCTTACGAATATTATCAAATACGCCCGTATAGGTTGCGGGGTTTGACCGCGGGGTGCGCCCAATCGGGGACTGATCCACATGAATCACTTTATCGAGGTGTTCAAGCCCCTCAATTTTCCTGTGGCGCCCTGGCACTTGTTTCGCGCCGTTGAGTTTATTGGCCAGTGAGGTGTACAGGATGTCGTTCACCAGAGTGGATTTCCCCGACCCAGACACCCCAGTGACGGCGGTAAAAACGCCCAACGGGAAAACCACATCCACATTTTTGAGGTTATTTTCGCGCGCACCGAACACTTTCACCCGTCGTTTCTTATCCACCGGCCGGCGTGTTGCAGGTACCTCAATCTCACGGCGGCCCGCCATATAGTCACCCGTGATCGAGCGCTTATTCTTGAGGAGCTCATCGTATGTGCCCGAGTGCACCACCTGTCCCCCGTGCTCACCTGCGCCGGGGCCAACGTCCACTATCCAGTCTGCCTCACGCATGGTATCTTCATCGTGCTCCACCACAATCAGGGTATTGCCCATATCCCGAAGCTTCGTCAGGGTGTCAATCAGGCGCCGGTTATCCCGCTGGTGCAGGCCGATGGACGGCTCATCCAACACGTAGAGCACACCAACCAGTCCGGAACCGATCTGGGTGGCTAAACGGATGCGTTGTGCCTCGCCGCCGGAGAGCGTGCCAGCGGCGCGTGAAAGGGTCAGGTAATCAAGGCCCACGTCCAGCAGAAACTGCAGGCGCGCGTCGATCTCTTTAAGCACCTGCTCAGCGATTTTCATTTCACGTTCGCTAAGGGTCAGTCCGCGCATGAACTCTAGGGCTGTACGCAGAGGCAATTCGGTTACTTCCGCAATGGATTTCTGCCCAACTTTTACCCCTAGGATAGTGGGATTCAGACGCGCCCCACGGCAGCTGGGGCACGCCACCTGACGCATGTACTGTTCGTAGCGGTCACGCGCGAAGTCTGACTCAGTCTCTGCATGTTTGCGTTTAATGTAGGCTTTGACTCCTTCAAATCCGCTGGTGTAGCGGCGTTCGCGCCCGAATCGGTTACGGTATGAGACTTCGACTTTAAAATCTTTTCCGCTCAGGATCGCTTTCTGCACTTTGGCGGATAGCTTATTCCATGGGGTGTTAAGGTCAAACCCAAGTTCTTCACCCAGACCGGCGAGCAGACGTAACCAGTATTCGGTGGTTGCTTTGCCCTGTGACCAGGGCGCAATAGCGCCTTCGCCGAGGCTCAGCTCGGGGTTGGGGATCAGCAGCTCTTCATCCACTTCGAGACGGGAGCCGATACCATCGCACGCTTGGCAGGCGCCAAACGGGGAGTTAAACGAGAAGGCGCGCGGCTCAATTGTGTCGATTTGCAGGGGGTGGTTATTGGGGCAAGCTAGGTTTTCGCTGAAACTGCGGGTACGCTCGGGGCTGTCTTCCGCCTCATCTACAAAATCGATAAGTAAACGCCCGTCGGCAAGCCGTAGTGCGGTTTCCACCGAGTCAGTCAGGCGCTGGTTAATGCCGTCTTTAATGACGATGCGGTCAACGACCACCTCGATCGTGTGTTTGTACTGTTTAGCCAGTTTCGGGGGGTCGGAAAGCTGCACTGTTTGCCCGTCTACTCGGGCGCGTGAGTACCCTTGGGTTAGCAGGTCTTTGAAAAGATCGACGAACTCCCCTTTGCGTGCAGATACGACGGGGGCAAGCACCTGCACGCGGGTACGCTCAGGGTACCCCATGAGGGTATCAACGATCTGTTGCGGGGTTTGTTTAGTTATTTCTTCACCGCATTCTGGGCAGTGAGCATGCCCTACACGCGCCCACAGCAGACGCATATAGTCGTAGATTTCAGTGATGGTTCCTACAGTAGAACGTGGGTTTTTTGAGGTAGATTTCTGGTCGATAGACACAGCGGGTGAGAGCCCTTCGATGAAGTCTACATCCGGTTTGTCCACCTGCCCTAGGAACATGCGGGCGTATGAAGAGAGCGATTCGACGTATCGGCGTTGTCCCTCTGCGAAGATCGTGTCGAAGGCCAGCGAGGATTTTCCGGACCCTGATAGCCCGGTAAAGACGACCATCGCATCGCGTGGAATGGTAAGGTCTACATTTTTAAGGTTGTTCTCGCGTGCTCCCTGCACACGAATACTGTTTAGATCGTTAGCGCGCGGTGCAGCAGGCACGCTGGTGCCGGGGCGAGGGGACATCGGCTATCCTTCCGTTACTATCGAAATAATATTCTATCAGCCTTTGTCCTGGTCACGGGGTATTTCGATACGGGCGGAAGAGCCTGTGAGAAACTCATACGTTCGTAGGTTTGTACAGTGATACGTGGTTCTGCCCCAAGCTCAAGAGCCCTCAGTACTTTACACGTACCTCCCCTACACTTAAAAGTTATGAGTACTTATCCCGAATCCACACTGCTGTTTGAGAATCCTGAATTCACGGTCCGCGCATTGAGCGTTTCTGAGATGGACAATAGCGTCTACCTGCTGACGATGCGCCACTCCGGTGAACAACTGCTCATAGACCCCGCAGATGACGCCGAAGCTCTCTATGCGTTTACCCTAGACGCACTGCTACATGACTGCCCTCATCTTGAGCTGACTGATGCGCAGGATCATCGCGTGCGCGTCATAGAGTCTGAGGCCGATTTTGAGGCGGTGCGGCAACGTGCGATTGGCGTAACGAGCATTGTAGTAACCCACGGGCATTGGGACCATATTCGAGCGATTAACGGTCTTGAGAAGTTCACTGGAGCCATCACCTCAGCTGGCGCGGAGGACATTGAAGCGATTCACGAGCTAGAAGGCTTTAAGGTGGAAGAGTCGCTAATGGGTGGTGAGACATTCGATTTTTATGGCAGTGATACTGTGGTTCGGACTATCTCAGTTCCTGGGCACACCCCTGGGTCGATTGTGTATGTTCTTGAAAGTGTGTGGGAAGATGGTTCGCCCGCCACGCTCTTATTTACTGGGGACGCACTTTTTCCAGGTGGTGTTGGCAAGACGGATTCTCGGCAGCAGTTTGGCGAGCTTTTCGCAAACGTCCTGGAGAAACTTTTTGGCGCTTTTGATGACGACACGATTGTGCTTCCTGGTCATGGACGTTCCACGACTCTTGGGGAGGAACGCCCTCATCTGGAGGAATGGGGCGAACGGGGCTGGTAGGAAGTTGGCAGATAATCTGTTGCGTGGTGCGCGATTAGAGTCTAATGCCTAAGTTCTTCTCTATTGTGCATCATTGCGCTCCTACCGAATACAAAAAGAAACGACCACGCTACCTTAGCGTGGTCGTTTCTCGATGCGTAGAACACATCTATCACTCAGCTCAAACACAAGCAATCCAAAGATCTATTCAAAACCTACGATTACCTGATGACATAAGTGTATATGAATTTTGGGCGCTTTTTTTGGGGTGTTTTGCCCCGATTGGCAGGCCCATGACCCATAGACAGAGTTTGTAACCGTTTCGTTATATTCACCCTGTCCATAACAAGGTTTTTTAAGTACCAATTTGATTATTGGCGATTTTTTAGTGACCTAAATCATGTAAATTTTTTTGGCGTGTATTCGCCTTGTTCGACGGCCTATTGTGATTCCTTCAAGATTTGGAACCACCTCTTTCCAGGTCACCATCCCCCGGAAACGCCCGGTATATCGCGGTTTTTGAACCAGCAGTCTAAATTGGCAGTATTTTTATCAAGCTAAACACAACCTTTAAAAATTCCGATCCGACAACCTGAAAATCAGCAAATTTAAGGTGCCGCACGGTTACAATTGGTCTGTTTTTAGGGGTCTACCAGAGCATCTGAATCTGCGCCCCAAATCCCCTAGTCAATACATGCCTCAGCCAATCGATACACATTCTCTTTTGACACCCATTTATTCCCCCGAAAACAGCTATTTTTTCCTGTGGGGAACATTTCAAAAAACCTCATCTGAAAACTACACGTATGTAGTTTTATAGACTGAGCCCCGCATCTGGGGCCATATTCTGACCCAGATGCGGGGCTCACCAGCACGTACGCTGCTGCTACTGCCTCTTAGGAGAGACCAACCATCGTACCGTTTTCATCGAATCCAATGCGCTCAGCTGCGGGGCTCTTGCTCAACCCAGGCATGGTGCGCATCGTACCGCAAATTGCGTACACGTAACCGGCACCAGCTGCCAAACGAACCTCACGCACCGGCAAAGTCCAGCCGGTGGGTGCGCCCTTCAGAGAAGCATCTGAAGAGATAGACAGGTGGGTCTTGGCAATCACCACGGGCAGGTTACCGTAGCCCAAATCAGCGAAACGCTTAAGCTGCTTAGCGGCGGCGGGAGCAATCGAAATACCGTCAGCACCGTACACCTTGGTAGCGACCTTCTCCAGCTTCGTTTCCAGCGAGTCCTCAAGGTCATAGGTGAACTTCAGCTCCGAAACATCATCACATGCCTCAGCAACCACATTCGCCAAATCGACAGTGCCCTTACCGCCTTCGGCAACGCCACGGTGAATAGCCACACGGGCACCTGCTTCTTCAGCGATACGGCGAATAGCCTCATGCTCGGAGTCGAAGTCGGTGGGGAACGCGTTAATAGCGACCACAGGCTGCACACCAAAGTTACGCACAATCTCAATGTGCTTCTTCAGGTTTGCAGCCCCTGCCTCAACATCTGAGGGGCTTTCCTGCAGCATGCCGTCGGGAAGAGGCTTACCGGGAACAATCTTGTACAGCCCGGAGTGCGACTTCAAGGCACGCACCGTTACAACCAGAACCGCTGCATCAGGCTTCAGCCCGGAGATACGGCATTTAACGTTAAAGAGACGCTCTGCGCCCATATCAGCGCCGAAGCCTGCCTCAGTAATCACGTAATCCGAATATTCGAGACCAACATAGTCCGCCACGATTGATGAGTTACCGGTAGCGATATTACCGAAGGGGCCCGCATGGATAAGCGCCGGGGTGTGCTCGAGAGTCTGCAGCAGGTTCGGGTTAATGGCATCAGCCAGAATGACTGCCAGGGCACCGTCAGCTTTCAAATCGGCGGCGGTAACAGCCTCACCGTCATAGTTCAGGCCCACAACGATCTTCGCCAGGCGCTCACGCAGATCCTTGAATGAGGTTGCCAGGGAGAGAATCACCATGATTTCGGAGGCGCTGGTAATATCGAACCCGGTCTGGCGGGGTACGCCGTCAATACGTTCACCCAACCCGATTACAACGTTCCGCAGGGAGCGGTCATTAATGTCAATGACCCGGCGCCATTCGATAGCGCGCGGGTCAATGCGTAGGTCGTTCCCCTGGTGCAGGTGGTTGTCGATCATTGCGGCAAGCAAGTTGTGGGCTGCGGTAACAGCGTGGAAGTCGCCGGTCAGGTGCAGGTTCAGCTTCTCCATGGGCACGATCTGGGAGTAGCCACCGCCAGCTGCACCGCCCTTAATACCGAAGGTGGGGCCCATGGCGGGCTGACGCAGGGTGAGCATCGCCTTGCGTCCGGTCTGTGCGAAGCCCTGGGCCAGCGATACGGAGGTAGCGGTTTTACCTTCGCCGAGCGGGGTGGGGGTCACAGCGGTTACAACAATGTATTTGGAGCCGCGCTTACGTGCGGTCTCCGCGTTAGTGGTTTCGTCCAGAAGAACCTTCGCAACATACTTGCCGTAGGGTTCCAGACGATCCGCACTAATCCCGTTTTCGGCGGCGATTTCGGTGATCGGCTTAAGGGTAGCTGCCTGAGCAATTTCAAGGTCGGAAGGGAAAGGCTTGGTCATCATCGTCCTTTGCAGTTGTAGCCAACAGTTCCTTTCCCATTTTATGCTTTAGCTCACGGATTGTCACCCATCTTTGTCTATGTTCGCAGATTCTCAATGTCTTACTTCCAGGCCCAAGAGAGGGCACTTGCGAGCACGTTAGTGCTGTTAGTGTTCACCTGCCTATCTGTCCTAGGAAAGGACGGAACCGCTCGTACAGACCTCGAGTTGCTTTTTCGACACGTTTCTTTGTGCGCGCATACGCGCTCTTTGTAGCACCAAACCTGCGTATTTTTGGCAAGATTTTTGGGAAGTCAGTTCCAGTTGTCTTGAATTCTCCTGTCTCAAAGGCCCTGTCCATAAACAGTTTGGTTTTTTCAGGGTTTAGCTTCTCATTTTTGATCAGCTCTTGCTCTTCGTTTTCACGGATTCCAGAGGCATAACGGATTAGTCCTTCAGCTGTATCGGTGTAAGCATCTGGGTTCTTTACCACTTCTTCTACATATCCCTGAATAATATCCTCACTGGGGCGTAACTCGGGGTTTGCATGTACCGCGCGGTTGATGGAGCGGCGAATGGTATCGCGTTCCTCCCTATCTTCCGCACCGTGAAGTCGCGCAACGAGTTCCAGGATATAGTCAACGTTCACTTCCTGGTGCTTCACCAAGTCGATTTCAAAAACCAGCTGTTCGAAAGCCTCAACAGTTTTTTGAGCTTCGGCTACTTCCTCGTCAGTTGATGCTGCGAACTCGTCAGGGTCCTCTAAAATAATGTGCGCTTCGGCGACTTCTGCACGTACATCCTGGTAGGTTCCGGTGTAGTCCTGAAGTGTGTAATCATCAATTAGCTGTGCCTGTTCGTCATATTCGTCGAACATCATGAGCTTATTATGCAGATCAAGTACCTCGCCCAAGGTCTGCACAAACTCCGCTTTCTGTCCCTCGCTGGACAGTGCTAATCCTGTAGCACCAATAGGAAATGATTCAAGCAGTTCAGTAGCTTTTTGAGTGTATTCTGCGTATATCTGTGAGTAAGGTTCAATGAGAGCGGTGCTTGCGGCATTTTTATCGCCGAAAAGCCCAAGCGCCTCATTCGTGTTTTCTTCAAGGTCACGGAAGCACACGATATTCCCGTAGGGTTTAACAGCGTTAAGGATGCGATTCGTGCGGCTATAGGCTTGCATAAGCCCATGCATGCGCAGGTTTTTATCAACCCACAAAGTATTAACTGTTTTGGAGTCGAACCCGGTAAGGAACATGTTAACCACAATAAGAAGATCAAGCTCACGGTTTTTCATCCGCTGGGAGACATCCTTGTAGTAGTTTTCAAAGCTGTTTCCTTCAAGCGAGAAGCTCGTCCCAAACGTAGCATTATAATCGCCCACAGCGTCCGAAAGCAGCTGCCAGTCTTCGTCGTTCAGATCATCCGTATCAAAGTTTTCCTCACTCATAAAGCCCTGCTGAGCAGCACCTGGTTTTGAGTATATGATGGCTATTTTGAGTGCAGAATCTTCACGAATATCATGACTTGCTATACGTTCTGCCTGCAGATGAGCGAACTGAGTGTAGTACTTACGTGCCGCCTCAATACTGCTGGTCGCTAGAATCGAGTTAAACCCGCGCCGTTGCGTGCCTTTATAGTTGTACCCACTCCCCTGGTTAGTTTTCTTAGCATAGTTGGTCAGGATGTAGTCCGCGATAGTGCGGATACGGTCATCAGAATTTAGTAGTTCACGGGTCTGCTCGTCTTCATCGCGGGTTTTTCCCTCAACGTCACGGTATTGAGCACTAACATTGTTGTACTCAATGCGGAAAGGCAGCACGTTACCGTCTCCGATAGCGTTGACTACAGTATATTCATGCAGACGTTCGCCAAAGAGGCTTTCGGTGGTAGCACCCAGTGCGCCGGTAGAGTTTGCGTCAAAAATTGGTGTTCCGGTGAATCCGAAAATACTGTATTTTGTGAAGCGTTTAGTAATAGCTCGATGCATATCGCCAAATTGGGAGCGATGGCATTCATCAAAAATAATCGCCACACGTTGGGAGTACGCCGGATGGTTTGTCTCGCTCTTAATTAGGCTGTTGAGCTTGTGAATAGTAGTAATGATAATGCGTTTTGATGGGTCACTCAGCTGTGCGTTTAAAATCCGGGTTGAGCTATTGGAGTTTGCTGCCCCCTTCTCAAAAGCGTCGTATTCTTTCATGGTTTGATAGTCCAAATCCTTTCTATCAACCACGAAGAATACTTTTTCAATAAAGTCTAATTCCGTTGCAAGGCGTGCAGCTTTAAAGCTGGTGAGCGTTTTGCCTGAACCGGTGGTGTGCCAAATATAGCCTCCACTTTCTTTATTGCTCCAATTTTTAGCCAAATAAGAACTTTTGATTTTCCATAAAATACGCTCGGTGGCGGCAATTTGATACGGGCGCATAATCAATAGGGTGTCGGAAACATCAAACACGCAGTAATTCACCAACACATTGAGCAGGGTATGTTTTTGCAAGAAGGTCGCTGTAAAATCTTTTAAATCTTTAATTAAGGTATTTTTTGCCGTTGCCCAATTCATTGTGAAGTCGTAGCTATTCTTATCGCGCTTGGTGGTGTTGGCAAAATAGCGAGTATCTGTGCCATTAGAAATGACAAAAATCTGAATATATTTAAAGAGAGAGTTTTCTTTATTGAAGCTTTCTTTGCTGTAACGATGAATTTGATTAAAGGCTTCACGAATAGCCACGCCACGTTTTTTTAATTCAATATGTACAAGCGGTAAACCATTCACCAAAATTGTCACATCATAACGATTGTCATAGCTGCCGCTTTGCTCAAATTGATTGATAACTTGCACAGCGTTATTGGCAAGATTTTTCTTATCAAGCAAATAGATGTTCTGAATGCGTCCATTATCAAACACAAAATCATAAATATAGTCATCATGAATTTTACGGGTTTTCTCAATGAGGCTATCACTTTGTTTGTCCAAGTACTCTTCTAAAAAACGTTGCCATTCCGCATCTGAGAAAACCACATTATTTAATCGCTGTAATTGAATACGTAAATTTTTAATCAGTTCCCCGTGATTATTAAGCTCTTGTAAATACTCATAGCCTTGTGCCCGTAAATCACGAATCA
>ERZ773072.67-NODE-67-length-58322-cov-25.902604_pt1 | contig 58322 bp, 50 predicted proteins | sample MGYA00580617_ERZ773072 | MGnify/ENA primary metagenome ERZ773072 (study PRJEB29015, sample SAMEA2737970) | human oral metagenome | biome: human oral; feature: human-associated habitat; material: dental | place: China | collected 2122 ...
CAATATTTTGTAGACCCTGGTTCAACATACGAATACGATTTTGTTCACGTTGAATAGTTTTACGCATAATATTCGCCACACTTTCAGAACTGATCGCCAATTTTTTCTCACGGCCAGTCAATTCTTCTGTTAAACGATTAAGCTCAATTTCCATTTGCTCAATTGCATCAATCGGATCATCCGTTTTAATAATATCCTGACGAATACGTTCACGAAGATGTTGATACACGGCAATAAAGAAGCGAACTTTATTTTCCGGTTTACGGCTATCTTCAGAAATACGTAATGCATCGCGTAGATATTCATTATCTGCCACTGCTGTACGTAGCGCACCTAAGGCTTTATCCGACATTGAACGTAACTCATCAGCAGATAAGTAAGCTAACTCACGACGATTGAGTCGTTTTTCCACATCAGAATTACGAGATAAACGGAGAACCACGCACCAGCTGACTTTCGCTGCCACAACCAATTCACGTTGCGTTTTATAATCACGTTCAGCTTTACGAATACGTTTATTTAAGTTATCCGCTTCACTTTCAATGAGTGTTAATTGTTTTTCGACATAAGAACGACGTTGACGGCTAGTTGAAAGTTGTTGATACAACTCATCACGGCGATTTCTTGCACGTTCCTCTGCCCCTTCATCAGCACGCACGCCCAATTCACCAATCTCAGCAATTAATTCTTTCAACAATTGATTTTTACTATCGTAAGAACTTTGCAATTGAATAAATACTTGGTTGTATTGTGCAAATTGGCTTTGTTTTTGACGTAATTGTTCACGTTGAGCATCACGTTGTGACTGCAATTGTTCCAAACGTTGACGAAGTTGCTCATTAAGCTCTGAGGTTTCCGCTTGCCCTGCATCTTCATAACTAAAGTGATTTTTGCGTTGCACCACATCCGCTAAAGCAAATACACGTTGTTGTACTTGTTTTTGGCGTTCAATCGCTTGGGTTAAATCAGCTTTTAAGCGTTCATAGTTTTCTGGATCGCTTTGTAAGGTATTTGCAATCGGCTCTAATTGTGACAACGCAACGCCATGTTGACGAATAAAGCTTTCATCTTGCTCTGCAATATCTAGTTGTTCATGGCACTCTTCAATGCGATCAAGTAATTCCTCATCAGCAAGCAAGTTAAGCTGTGGCATTAACTTATTCAACAATTGCATTTTTTCTTTGGCATTATCCAATTTAATGCGAATTTGTTGTTCAGTGCTGGAGAATTGATTGAGCTCGCGATCAATTTCATTGCGTTCTTGATTGATTTCCGCCATCACCTCTTCAGGGTTTGGTTGGAATGCAAGGGCTAGATGTAAGCCAACAAATTGACTAAAGTGTTCGTGTAAACGTTGACATTTTTGTACATCAAAGGCGATTTGTGCGTATTCTTCCGCAATCTCATCACGTTTAGCTTGTAATTCTTCTAAATGTTTTTCACGTGCAGCACGGCCGAATAATGGAATTTGCGGGAATTTTGAATAACGCAATTCACGATCAGACACTTGCACCACTACGCCCATTTCAAGCTCTTGGGCTGAAAGTACGCTGTCATCAAAGGCATTTGGGTCACCTTCGATTAAATATAAATCGTCAGGACAGTCTTCTAAATTAGCCAATTGTTCGCGTACTGTGTTGAGATCACGCACAACGATAGCATGGCGAGCTGGGCCATAAAGTGCAGAGAAATAAGGTGCATCTTCAATTGGTAAATCATCATACAATTCAGAAAGCAACACTCCGCCAAAACGTTCTGCAAGCACATTCAAGCGAGCATCTTCTGAACCATCTGGTTGGCTTAAACGAGAAATTTGCTCATCTAATTGTTGACGCTGCTTCTCTAAATTGTCACGTTGAATTGTCAGTTCACGCTCTTTCACCAATTGTGATTGCATAAAATGCATCACATCTTGGCTATGCTCGAAGGTTTCACCACTTTGCTCTTGTAAACGTTCTAAAGCGGCTTGAGCAGTTAACCAAGCCGGTGCTTTACGAGCATTTTCTTCGTAAAGTGCGATCAAACTTTCACGTTTTTGACGCAAGGTTGAACGGTTTTCTACTTGCTCAGCAAGTTCTTCATTTAAACTTTCAATGAGTTCTTCTTGTTCAGCGTGGTATGCTTCAAGTTCATCAGCGGTTTCTAAAGATAAATCAGCACGTTGATTAAAATCAGCCAATAATTTAACCGCACTTTGTTGTTGAGCATAGCGCTGCTCTAACTCATGTAATTTTGCGCGTAATTGAGGAGTTTGTTGTGCCTGAATTTTTTGTGTTGGATATTCACGCAATAATTCTTTAGCACTTTCCCAAGCACTGGAACGAGGCATATCGCCAGCAATTTTGCACACCAACTGATAGGCTTTATCAAATTGTGATTTAGCCGCTTCAGAAATAGACATTTTATGTTCTAGCTCAAGCACTTGCTCGGTAAGACTTTCTGCATGGGCTGCAAATTCCGCATGGTAATCTTCCGCATTTTTCACGCTTAAATCCGCTAAACCACATAAGGTTTTCGCTTTTTCAAGCGCGGCAATCGCTTGTTGATATTGCAATGCACGGGTTTGTTGAGCATCTAATGCTTGTTGATAATCAGCAAGTTGCGCACGTACTTGGTCAATTTCAAGTTCAGTTTGCTCAAATTTTGCTTGGCTTTCTTCAAGCTGTTCGGTTGCGGTTTCCACAACCATTTTTTGTTCTTCTAATTTTTCTGTAAGCTCAGCCACATCTTCTTGATAACGCGATATTTTTTCTTGATGACGTAATGCATTTAATACCAAGTTCAGATGATCTGCCGCACTTTGATGATCCACTTCTAAAGTACGTTCATTTTCTGCCAATTCTGCAGCTTCACGGCTTAAGTCAATTAAGCGATGTTGTGATAATTCTTGCTCAGCTTTTGCTTTATACCAATCACGGCGGAAACCTAAAGCCGCTTCGATATTGCCGCGGCGTTCATTGGCATTACGCATATAATCTGATGCCACATAATTAGTGGTTTCAGTGATTAAATGTTTGAATAAATCACGGTCAGATTGCGTAACTTTAATTGCCTCAAGGGTCATGCGGTTTTCACGTAACGCACTTTCCATATCTTGGAAGGCTTTGCGCACACCAAGGTTTTCCGGCAATAAGTAATCACGTAAAGAACGGGTAATAGCGCTGGAAATACCACCGTATAAAGAAGCTTCAATTAATTTATAGAATTTGCTACGGTCTGAGGCACTGCGTAAGCGTTTTGGAATAATGCCCAAATCAAACATCATGCCGTGATAATCGGTGATAGAATGATATTGCTTAAATTGCGCACCAAGGTTTTCAATTTTGTCTTTTAATTCATTTAAATTGAGTACGCGCGCTTGACGTTCACCGACTGTTTCGGTGAAAAGTGCGGTCGGATTTAAGGATAATTCCACTCCTTGAATTGAGAACGTTTTTAAATCGACTTTCTTATCACGACCAGCAATTTGTTGTAGACGCACACCCACGAGAATTCGTTGATGACGAGAATTGATGGTATCTAATACTGCATAACACACACCTGGACGCAATTTACCGTGTAACCCTTTATCACGCGAACCGCCTGTCGAGCCGGCTTCTGTGGTATTACGGAAATGCAATAAGGTTAAGTCTGGAATTAATGCTGTGACAAAACCCGCCATGGTTGTTGATTTACCGGCACCGTTACCACCGGAAAGTGTAGTCACCAATTCATCCAAATCAAAGGTACGGGCAAAGAAACCATTCCAGTTAATTAAGGTCAGTGAACGGAATTTACCTCGTTCAACCCCATTATGTTGGTTTAATACAGGAGCAATAAATTCTTCTTCAACCTGTTCGGTTGATTGCTCAGGCTCGTCTTGATAGATTTCGTTTTCAAGTTCTAATACATCAGACATTATTCTTGTTCTCCTGCATCATCAAATTCTTCATCAATTTCGACCGCACTTTCTTCATCATCAAGGTCATCAGCATGACTTGCCGCTTTTGCTTGTTTTTCCAATTCGAGAGATTGTGGTGTGGCTACTTCCCCATCACGAATTAAGCGAGCTTGTGCTTCTAACGGGTCATCACCAGAACGGACTTCAGCCCCAAAACGGAAAACTGATTCTGAAATCGTAAATTTACCGCTATGCTGTTCACCTACGGTATGAATCATACCTAAACGGCGTAAACGACCGATCGCAGCACGCACTTTTTCAGATAATTTTTGTTTATCCAAATCCGAGCCACTGGAACGTTGATTGACAGCTTTCAACAACTTGCCCTCGTCAGCTAAATTAAGCAATTCATCATAGACTTCTTGTGTACTGAATATACCTTGCTGCGCTAAACGTTCTGGACTCAAATACAAATAGCAAAGCACTTTTCCTACCAACATTTCTAATTCGGAAAGCACTGAACGGGCGATTAACGTCGTCGCTTTCGGACGTAAATAGAAAAAGCCTTCTGGTGCACGAATTAATTCCACATTGTAACGACGATAAAAACCATCCAACTCATTTTGGAAATCCATTAAAAAAGCATGATTATCTAATTGATCCGTGCTGATATGGCGACCTGAACGCAATAAGCTGTCCACTGTCGGGAAAATAGGATTTGCAATGGCATTTGCCAATTTCGGGGAAATTACATCTTGAATATCTGTCATGGTTAATTTCTCATTTTATGAATTCGTTTTTGGGTAAGCCACGAAATTAATATTTATCAATCACATGCGCTTGTACTTCTGCGCCGTAATCGTTAATTTCCTGCCATTGCGGATAAATACCGGCTAAATCATCATTTGCCATACCTAAACGCACTGCTTGATCCACAATAATACGTGCCACATCAAAATGACGTGAAAGCGGATAAGCTTCTAATTGTTCTTTTAAGACTAAACTTAAATCAATCGGACGATTATTTTCACGGTATTGAATGAGTAAGTCTTGCATGTGTTCGACGATTTGATCATGTAAATCAGCTAAAGATTCATATTGCAATTCTTCAGGTAATTCGCCCAATGCATCATCTTCACGTAATACCATTTCTTCATCTCGCAGATCGACCAAACGTTCCGCTTGAGCAGTCCACAAGAACCAAGGATGATCGAAATAGCTATGGATAGAATTACGCAAGCGTTGTGAGAATACGCGGTTTTTATCCATATCAATGGCGGTACGGATAAATTTATGCACGTGACGGTCATAACCAATCCATAAATCAATGGCTTGCTGTCCCCAACTAATAATGCGGTCAAGTTTGGATTGCAAATCAGTGATTAATTGTTCAATAAAATACAGCTCATCATGGCCAATTACACAATCTTGAATACGTAATAATTGAGCCTGTAACTTATCACCCGCTGCATTTAAGGTGTCTTGTAACTCACGTAAATTGCCTGAGGTTTCATCTAATAAACGCTCACAGCTGGAAATTGCAGCCTGCCAATCTTTGGTAAGTAAATTGGCAATTTCTTCTTTAATGCTTTGCTGATTTTCATCCATCACACGTTGTGATAAATCAATACTATCGAAAATCTCTGCCACAGAATATTTTAACGGAGCGAAAACATTCCGGCGCCAAAAATGCTCATTCTCCCCTTTTGCTGTACCTTCTTCTGCAGCATCAGATGCACGCTGAATTTCATCAGCCACAATAGAAAGCTGTACAGAAAGACGCAACGCAGAAAATTCACGCTGACGAATATAATAATCTGATACGCCAACACCTAGCGGAGTGAGACGATAAATGGAAAGGCCTTCAGTAAATTCACTGCTGAAACGGTTAAGAAAACGCTGCTTCACCAATTCATTAATAGCATTATTGGCACGAGTGGCAATCGCGTCCGTTGATTGGTCAAAGGCATTGGCTGTATGGCGGAAAATGTCCACTAAATCGGCTTCGAGCATCTCGCCATCTAAACGCTCGTTGTTATAAATGGCAATAGCCAATAAAAACACTAAGCGCTCTGTCGGCAGATTTAACGAAAATTCCCGCTCTTTCGCCCATGAGATGAGTTCAGGAATGGTTTGTGAGGTTTCGATCATTCGGTTACAAAAGCTTAAAATTGAACAAAAAATTAGTGAGATTATACAGGATTTTTTATCGTTCTTGAAATCTTCTTGCAAATTGACCGCACTTTTTGAATTTAAAATATCCTTAAGTTAAATAAGGAAATATATTTTCTAATGTTCGAACAACATTCAAACAAAATTTACAATTCTTTACAAAATTACCATACTCATTTACTTTTCTATACAAAAAAAGCCATCTATAATCCCAGCGTATAGATACGCAATCGTTTTCTTAGTGAAAGATATTTAATTATCCTGTTTTAAAAAACATTATAAATCAAATGATTGAATCTATGAACGATTCGTATTCTATATTGTTCTGTGTATATTTTATACAAAACTCTATGAAATTTTTTAATTACATGCAATTTATGTAGTTAAAGAAGAAAATCAAGCGAGGACATATGAAAAACTTTAAATTTAATGCTATCACGGCATTAATTGTGGGGCTGAATATGGCTGCAGTCAATGCTGCAGATGGTCCCATTCTTAATGATGGTTTAGATAATACTGCAACAGGACAAAATGTCATTGTTATAGGACATAAATCTGTTGTCGGAGGAGAGAATTCTACATCTATCGGCACTAATACAACAGCAGATGGTATTAATGCCCTAGCTCTTGGTACTGATGCAAAAGCAAAAGTCACAAATCCTGCTGCTGCAAATTCTAATAAACCTGCAAATTTGATTGCAATTGGTACAAATGCTAAATCTGAAGCAGCTGAAACAGTGGCTATTGGGGAATCAGCTAAAGCATCAAAACACAATGCTAATGCCTTTGGTTCAAAAGCAAAAGCTGAGGGAGAAAGTTCATTAGCTTTAGGCTCTGGTTCATATGCAAAAGAAGACTCATCAGTAGCAATTGGTAATGATTCAAATGCAACAGCAAAATCTTCTGTTGCCTTAGGTGAATCTACAAATGCAACTGCTATTTTTGCAACTGCTGTTGGAGATAGCGCTACGGCCTCTGGTGTGCGTAGTTTTGCAGCTGGTTTAAATTCTAATGCTCAGTCAGATGATTCTATTGCTATCGGTGCAAATACAAGCTCAACAGTTCGAGGAATTTCTATTGGGGCAGAAGCTTCAGCATATCATCAAGGCATTTCTGTCGGCTATAAAAGCAATGCTTCTGGTATTGGTTCCATTGCAACAGGTGTCGGAACATCAGCTTCTGGTTTATCCTCTATAGCAAGCGGTTCAAACGCCGTAGCTTCAAGTACAGGATCTGTTGCTATTGGTGAACAATCAAAAGCAACTGCAGGATATGGTTTAGCTATCGGTGCAAAAGCAAAAGCGGAACATAGCTCAAGTGTAGCATTAGGTAATGGTTCAGAGACCAAACAAGCTAAAAGTGTTAAAAATGCAACTGTTAATAATCTTTCTTATGATAATTTTGCAGGAACTGATGCAACTGCCACTGTATCAGTCGGTGCAACACAAAATGCACAATACACTCGTCAAATTGTGAATGTTGGTGCTGGTGAAATATCTAAAACATCTACAGATGCAATTAATGGCTCACAACTTTATTCCGTTACGGATACCGTCGGTAATATAGCAAACTCAATGAAAAATATTATCGGAGGAAATGCAGCTATTAATTCAAACGGCACTATTAATGCAACTAATATTGGTAATACTGGAAAAAACACAATACATGAAGCTATTGAGAGCATTAAACAAAGTGCTCAAAATGGCAAAGATGTTGAAGTGACAGCTGGCGATAACATTGTTGTTGAAAAAACGACTAGCCCAACTAATCCACAAAAAACATTTAAAGTAAGTACATCAAAAAACCTTAAAGCAGATTCATATAGTGTCAACAATTCAAATATTAAAATTGATCAAAATGGAATTAATGCAGGTAATAAGAACATTACCAATGTTGCGGAAGGAACAAATGCAACGGATGCTGTGAATGTATCACAATTGAATAAAGTAAAATCGAGTATTACAAATAACACTCAAGCTATTTCAAACAATACGAGAGCAATCAATAATTTAAATAAGAAAGTAAATGATGTTGATCGCAAATCTCGTGCTGGAATTGCTGGCGTTGCAGCGATTGCTTCTGCCCCATCTGCACGTAAGGATGGTAAGAGCATGATTTCAACAGGTGTTGCTCATCACCGAGGCGAAAGCGCAATTGCAATCAAAGCCTCTCGCAATTCAGATAATGGTCATTGGTCATCAAATGTAAACGGTGCAGCAGATACTCGAGGTCAATGGACTGTTGGGGCTGGTGTTGGTTACGAATGGTAATCTGACTTAAACTTAAAAACAAAGAGCCACAAATTGTGTTGTGGCTCTTTTTTATCCTCTAAAACAATGAAAAATTTGACCGCACTTATTACAAGATATATCGCCAAACAAATGCACTGACTAAAATAATCAACATAATAATAATTTGTATTAAACGTTTTTTGGTTAATTTTTCTGCTGCCATACCTATTTACTCGTAGATAACTTCTTTAATTTACTATTTAGTGGTAGAATAATTGCGTTAGATCAATTTTACACTATATTTATCGATTTGAGGAACTAATGAATAATTTCGTTTCAGAAACTAAATCAGGGCGCAGAGTTCAATCTGGTGGTTGTGCGATTCATTGCCAGGATTGCAGCATTAGTCAACTTTGTATTCCTTTCACATTAAACGAACATGAGCTCGATCAGCTTGATAATATTATTGAGCGTAAAAAGCCTATACAAAAATCTCAAGTCCTTTTTAAAGCGGGTGATACGCTTAATTCTATTTATGCGATCCGTTCTGGCACCATTAAAACTTACACCATTAATGAAGCAGGTGAAGAACAAATCACCTCTTTTCACTTACCTGGCGATTTAGTGGGCTTTGATGCTATCACCAATATGCAACACCCCAGTTTTGCTCAAGCGTTGGAAACTGCTATGGTATGTGAAATTCCATTTGATATCTTGGATGATTTATCTGGCAAAATGCCGAAACTTCGTCAACAAATTATGCGTTTAATGAGTAGTGAAATCAAAAGTGATCAAGAAATGATTTTATTATTGTCTAAAATGAATGCTGAAGAACGTTTAGCCGCATTCATCCATAACCTATCCAAACGCTATTCGGCTCGTGGTTTCTCGGCGAAAGAATTCCGTTTAACTATGACTCGTAGCGATATTGGTAATTACCTCGGCCTAACGGTTGAGACGATCAGTCGTTTGCTTGGACGTTTCCAAAAATTAGGTGTACTCTCTGTTCAAGGGAAATACATTACTATTAATGATATAAATGCCTTAGTTGATTTAACTGGCATACATAAAACTAAAATCCAATTAGCCGAATAGATAAAAAGCGTGAACATTCACGCTTTTTTAGTATTTGAAAAAAAATTTGCACGAGATCACTTTTTTTACAATCGGTTCTTGTCATCACTTAAAATCTTTTCTATCCTATTGATATCCCATATCTTGGAGGCTTTATGAAATTTAATAATATTCTTGTTGTACTCAACCCTGATAACGAAAAACAATATGCGCTTGCTCGTGCTGTTCGTCTTGTTAAAGAACAGCAAAATGAGACAAAAGTAAAAATCACCACTCTGCTGAGTGTCTATGACTTATCTTATGAAATGTCTGCGCTTCTTTCTTCGGAAGAACGTAGCCAAATGCATAAAACAGCCATTGAACAACAACGTCAAGCCGTCCAATTTTATTTAGATAAATATGCGGATCCAGAAATTGAGTTTGAATCTCACATCGTCTGGAGCAGCAATGAAGCGGATGCTATTCGTGAAGAAGTTGAAAAAAATCAATACGATCTCGTTGTAAAATACACCAAAGATGAAGAAAGTTTCACTTCATTAATTTTTACACCAGTAGATTGGCAATTATTACGTAAATGTCCAATTCCAGTATTAATGGTGCGTGATGGTGACTGGAAACACCAACGCCGCATTTTAGTCGCCGTGAATGTATCGGGTGAACAAGAATATCAAGATGAATTCAACCAAGAATTAGTTTCAACAGGGATGAATTTAGCGGAGAACTTAAACCGTGGTAACGTACATTTAGTGGCGGCCTACCCTGTTGCACCAATTAATATGGCGATTGATTTACCTGAATTTAATACTTCAGGTTATGAAAATGGTATTCGTGGCCAACACCTCATCAATATGAAATCCTTGCGTCAAAAATTTGGCATTGATGAAGATCATACCCACGTACGTGAAGGTTTCCCTGAAGAAGTGATTCCTGAAGTGGCGAAAGAAATTGAAGCTGAATTAGTGATTTTAGGTACAGTGGGAAGAACGGGTTTATCTGCAGCGTTATTAGGTAATACAGCGGAACATGTGATTAGTAAATTAAGTTGTAACCTATTAGCTATTAAACCTTCTAAAAAATAAGCCAATTTAGCCTTTAATTTAAAATTAAGTGCGGTCAAAAAAACAATTGTTTTAATGACCGCACTTTTTTGTTAAAAAAATGTGAAGTTTCTCACAAAATCAACATTTTCTATTCGTCTCATTATTTCTTTTTCGCTATACTCATCCGCCCTATCGAAGACTTTCTATAAATTGATTTATTGATTAAAAAGGAAAGACAATGAAAAAAACATTAATTGCAGCACTACTTGGCTTCTCTGCGCTCGTACAAGCTCATGAAGTTTGGGTTGCAACACCGGCACAAGTTGCTTCTAATACCGTATTAAAAGCTGATTTAGCTTATGGTGACTACCCTTACGTTGAAAAGATTCCTGAAAAACGTCTTGCTATTTTTCCACCGATGGAGCTCATCAATCAAGATGGTGAAATGCAAACCTTAGTACAAAAAGGTGAAAACTACCAATATCAATCAGAAAAACCGTTAAAAGACGGTTCATATTGGGTAACAGCGACTTATAAACCAACCTTCTGGTCACAAAATAATGAAGGTTGGAAAATGGATAACTTACAAGGCACACCAAATGCATTTTATTGCGAACAAACTCAAATGTTTGGTAAAGCCTTTACAGTGGTGGGTAAAAAACCATTGAATGCGGATATGGCGATGACACGCATCGGCTTACCACTTGAAATTGTACCACTCAAAGATCCAAAAACAATTAAAGCAGGCGAAGCTTTCCCTCTTCAAATTTTCTATAAAGACAAACCACTTGTGGGCGAAACGATTATTGCAACGTCTGATACCTTTGTCGTAAAAGATATGGAAGCAGCAACATCTCACCGTGAACCACAAGCGTTTTCAGGTAAAACAGACAGTGAAGGTAAAGTTAACTTTATCCCATTAATTGAAGGTGTTTGGAAACTTAAAGTGATTCATAAAGAACCATTTGAAGATCAAAAAGTTTGTCAACATTCAGCGAATTACGCGACGTTAATTCTCCCTGTTGGTAAAGCTAGAGCTAAACTCCCACCAAAACCAGAACATCATCATTAATCATAAAAAAGTGCGGTCAAATTTAACCGCACTTTTTTAATATGTTCTCAATGCTGGAGGTTGGTAATGTTCAATAAAAGTTTCAATTTCTTGAAGATCATTCGAGAATAAAATTTTCTCAAAATCACGTTGAGTAAAAAAGCCTTCTTTTACCATATGGCTAAAAAAGGACTTTAATGAATCGAAATACCCCTTTTCATTAAATAGAATACAAGGATTATTATTTTTCCCTATTCGAGCCCAAGAAATCACTTCAGCAATCTCTTCTAAAGTGCCTGGTCCACCAGGCAAAGCAATATAAGCATCGCCAAGCTCAACCATTTTATTTTTTCGCTCAGACATGCTTTCAACCACCACGGTCTTGGTCAAATTAGGATGTGAAACTTCTCTGTCTTGTAAAAATTGAGGAATAATGCCAATTACTTTGCCTTGATGAGCGAGTACAGTATCTGCAACCTCGCCCATTAATCCCAATTTTCCGCCACCATAAACTAAAGTATGTTGGCCATCTGCAATCCATTTTCCTAATTTTTCTGCGGCAGCCTGATAGGCAGAATCATTACCTAAACTCGCACCGCAATAAACCGTGATGTTCATCCTACTTTTTCCGCTCTACCCATTTTCCATCAATATAATCCACAATCCATTTTGTGGCTTTGCCATTCTTTTCAGATGTCACATATTGATGTTTTTCTTTACGGCTGAAACGGATGATCGCTTCATTGCCCTCAGGGTCTTTTTGTGGTGCATCGGCTAAATAACGTAATTTTTCTGGTAAACGATCACGATAAAGGGCTAATTCCGCCACTTTTGCTGGGCGTGTTTCACGTGATTTCGGGAAGTTATGTGCAGACATAAACACACCACTTGCACCATCACGTAATACAAAATACGCGTCAGATTTTTCACATTTTAATTCGGGGAAATGAACCGGCTCTTCTTTTGGCGGTGCAACCTCGCCGTTTTTCAAAATCTTACGGGTGTTATCACAGTTGGTACAGCCCATATATTTACCAAAACGACCGAGTTTCAAGTGCATATCCGAACCACACTTGTCACATTCTACAATCGGACCGTCATAGCCTTTAATTTTAAATTGGCCTTGTTCAACCAAATAACCATCACAATTTGGATTGTTACCACAAATATGCAATTTACGATGTAGGTCAATAATGTAACTGTCCATCGCTGTGCCACATATCGGGCAACGTTTACGATCCATTAAGGCCTTGGTCTCAGAAGCCTCATCCAACACATTTAATAATTCCGCTTCTGGAATAAGATTAATCGTTGTTTTACAACGCTCTTTTGGTGGTAATGCATAACCAGAACAACCAAGGAAGACACCTGTACTTGCTGTGCGAATCGCCATTTTACGGCTACAAGTTGGGCAATCAATATCGGTGAGCACAAGGCTATTCGGCTTCATTCCACCTTCCAACTCATCTAATTCTGCCCTAGAAAGTTGGGTAGAAAAATCTTTGAAGAATTGATTTAACTCAGCCTTCCAATTTTTCTCACCGGACGCAATTTGGTCTAGTACGTTTTCCATGTTGGCAGTGAAATCGTAGCTCATCAAATCAGTAAAAGATTGATTTAAGCGATCAGTAACGATCTCGCCCATTTTCTCTGCATAGAAACGGCGATTTTCAATGCGAACATAACCACGTTCTTGGATAGTCGAAATAATTGCCGCATAAGTCGAAGGACGGCCAATACCTCGTTTCTCCAATTCTTTAACCAAGGCAGCTTCGGTAAAACGAGCTGGCGGTTTGGTAAAGTGTTGGCTTGGCGAAACCGTTTTTAGTGCTAAGGTTTCGTTCAAACTCACAACCGGTAAAATTTGGTCTTCTGGATTTTTACCTAATTGTGGCAAGACTTTTGTCCAACCATCAAAGCGTAAAATACGGCCTTTGGCTTTCAATTCATAATCACCAGCCATTACAGTGACTGTTGTACTGTCATATTGTGCAGCCGGCATTTGACAAGCCACAAATTGACGCCAGATTAAATCATACAAGCGCACGGCATCTTTATCCATGCCGCTTAAATGATCTGCGAGCGTTTTTACATCAGAAGGACGAATGGCTTCGTGCGCTTCTTGTGCGTTTTCTTTGCTCGAATAGAAATTCGGTTTAGCGGGCAAATAATCTTTGCCGAAATGGCTTTCGATATAAGAGCGAGCCATATTTAATGCATCTTGGCTCAAGTTGGTAGAGTCAGTACGCATATAAGTGATATAACCGGCTTCGTATAAACGTTGTGCCAACATCATGGTTTTCTTCACCCCAAAACCTAAACGCGTACTTGCAGTTTGTTGTAAGGTTGAAGTAATAAATGGAGCTCTTGGTTTAGAACCTGTTGGTTTTGTTTCTAAATCTGTGACAACGTAATGTGATTTATTTAAGAAATCGACCGCACTTTGCGCTTCTTTTTCATTTTTCGGCTCAAATTTCTTGCCTTTATATTGCACTACATCCAAACGTAAGTCTTCTTTCTTACTCGTTTGGGTTAGCGCTTCAATTTCCCAAAATTCTTCCGGTTGGAATGCTTTGATTTCACGTTCACGTTCTACCACCAATTTCACGGCAACAGATTGCACGCGTCCGGCAGATAAACCTCGCGCCACTTTCTTCCATAATAATGGCGACACCATGAAGCCTACTACGCGGTCTAAGAAACGACGGGTCTGTTGAGCATTAACCTGGTCCATATTAATGTGGGCAGGATGCTGGAACGCTTTTTCAATCGCTTTTTTAGTAATCTCATTAAATACAACGCGGCTAAAACGACTATCATCGCCACCAATGACTTCACGTAAATGCCACGCAATAGCCTCTCCTTCTCTATCCCAGTCGGTTGCGAGATAAATATGATCGGATTTTTTAGCAAGGGATTTTAATTCGGCTACTACTTTTTCTTTACCTGGTAGAATTTGATAATTGGCTTTCCAATCGTGATAAGGGTCAATCCCCATACGTTTCACTAATGCTGCACGGTCTTTTTCTGCTTTAATTTTGTTTTTTTCTTCCGCACTTAATCCTTTAGTGGAAACTGGTTTAGCCTTCTCGCCTGTGCTACTCCCTGCAGTAGGCAAATCACAAATATGCCCTACACTGGATTTCACCACATACTGGCTACCTAAATATTTATTGATGGTTTTCGCTTTGGCTGGCGACTCCACAATCACTAAAGATTTGCTCATTTGCTTACCTAAAATATAACTAGAATTCTGTAAAATTGGCGATATACTGCAAACTTACGCCGATAAAATCAAGCTTTTTTTCAAAAAGGATTTATAAATGGATAAACTCAATGCAATTTCGGTTTTCTGTAAAGTGATCGAAACGCAAAGTTTTACACAAGCCGCAAACCAACAGAATATTTCTGTGGCGATGGCGAGTAAACTAGTTTCACAATTAGAAGAACATTTAAAAACACGATTATTACAACGTACAACACGAAAAATTGTGCCAACTGAAGCCGGTATGCTTTATTACCAACGTTGCCAAGCTATTTTATTAGATTTAAGCGAGGCTGATTCTAGCATTAGTAATATGGCGACAAGCTTACAAGGTAATTTATTAATCTCTGTGCCGCGTGATTTTGGCTTACTTTATATCTCGCCTAACTTATCTAAATTTATTGAGCTTCACCCTAATTTACACGTAGAAATTGAATTTGAAGACAAACGTGTTGATCTCGTTGCGGAAGGCTATGACTTAGCATTACGTATCGGCTATATGCAAGATAGCTCACTTGTTGCGCGTAAAATTAGCAGCTCCCCTATGCATTTTGTTGCCTCTCCAAGTTATTTAGAAGCACGAGGCACACCGCTTACACCTGATGATTTAGAATATCACCAAGGTTTACTTTATAAATCATCGTTAAATCAAGTGCATTGGCAATCAACAAAAGCCAATCAAATTCAACGTTATAAAATTCAATCTAAAGTAGTTTCCAATAATGGTATGGCGTTGTTAGAAATGACAAAAGCAGGATTGGGCATCAGTAATGCACCGGATTTCTTTGTAAAAGATGCGCTTGCTTCAGGTGAATTAGTTGAAATTTTGTCTGAATATAAACAAAAACCTTTAGATATTTATGTGGTTTATCCAAATCGTCGTCATTTACCGGCAAAAGTTCGCGCATTTATTGAATTTCTCGCGCGCCTCGGTTTATGTGAGAACAGTCAAATATAAAAAACAAGGGCGGATTTAACCGCCCTTTATTATTCAAATAATGTCCAAATCGGTTTTACCTCTTCAGGTAAAAATAAATTTTTTCCTAATTCAATCCACCCGCAAGGAAAATGAAAGTCTGACCCTAATGAGGCAGCTAAGTCATATTCATTGGCTAGGCGCGCAAGATATTGACGTTGATCTTTGGTCTGTCCACTATCTGCGACTTCCATGCCATCACCGCCCCATTGTTTAAAATCAACAATTAATCGACGAATCCATTTTCCTGTCATGTTATAACGCATAGGATGAGCAATGATAGCAACACCACCTGCCGCATGAATCGTATCAATCGCCGTTGGAATATCCACCCATTCAGCTTTGACAAAACACGATTTGCCACCGCCTAGATAACGCTTAAAGGCTTGCCCATCATTTGAAACCTTTCCGATTTGTACCAAATAGCGCGCATAATGAGCACGAGTTACTTCCCCATTGGCTAACGCTTTTGCGCCTTCATAGGCATTTGGAATGCCTGCTTTTTCTAATTTATGGCCAATTTCGACCGCTCTTTTTTCTCTCAGTGATTTTTGTTCAGCTAAAAGTGCGGTCATTTTTGGATGCGTTTTATCAAAATTTAATCCAACAATATGGATGCCACGACCTTCCCAATTCGTTGAAATTTCCACGCCATTAATCAGCTCTATACCTAATTTATCGGCTTCAAGCTTGGCTTCATCAATGCCCATCACGGTGTCGTGATCACATAAAGCAAGCACATTGACACCTTGTTCATGAGCTCGTTGTACGAGTTTTGTAGGCGTTAAAACACCATCTGACGCTGTACTATGGCAATGTAAATCATATTTTTTTGTCATTTATTTAATCGCTTTCACTAATTCTTTAACTAAGCTTGGACCGTGATAAATCAAACCCGAATAAACTTGTAACAATTCAGCACCTGCTTCAATCTTCTCTTGTGCATTTTGTACACCGTCAATACCACCACTCCCAATAATCGGGATTTGCCCTTTCAGCTCTTGATGCAATCTTCGAATAATTTCTGTACTTTTCTTCTGTAACGGTTTTCCACTTAAGCCACCTTGTTGTTCCGCATTTTTTAAACCTGTGACGTTGTCGCGTGAAATCGTCGTGTTAGTCGCAATTACCCCGTCCATTTGATGACGAAGTAACGTATCTGCAATTTGAACGAGCTCGCTCTCAGATAAATCAGGTGCAATTTTTACTGCAATCGGCACATATTTATTATATTGCTCAGCTAATGCTTTTTGACGCTGTTTTACACTTTGCAGTAAATCATCAAAGTAATCACCATACTGTAATTGGCGTAAATCCGGTGTGTTCGGTGATGAAATATTTACCGTAATATAATCCGCATAGTTATAAGCTTTGTTTAAGCAAAATAGGTAATCATCTTTACCCTTTTCAAGGGGCGTGATTTTATTTTTACCAATATTAATCCCAATTACGCCATCAAATTTTGCCTTTTTAACATTCTCAACCACGTAATCAATGCCATAATTATTGAATCCATTACGGTTAATAATCCCTTCCGCTTCCACTAAACGAAATTGACGAGGTTTCGCATTTCCCTCCTGTGCCAAAGGCGTAACCGTCCCGACTTCAATAAAACCAAATCCCATCGAACCAAATCCATCAATAGCTTCGGCATTTTTATCTGCTCCTGCCGCTAACCCAATAGGATTTTTAAAGGTAATGCCCATCACTTGCTTAGGCGTACATTGTGGACAAGCTAAAAGCTGCTTTAATAAAAATTGAAAAGGAGATTTACCCGCTAAATGCAATGATTTAATCACTAAATCATGGGCGGTTTCAGGATCAAGGGAAAAGATGGCTTTACGGATCAAAGAATACATACTCGTTTATCTCTCAGGATAGTTCACTGTAAATGGAAAGTGCGGTTGATTTTACCGCACTTTTGTTGAAAAGTTGTGTTGCATTTTAAAATGAAAGCAAAGTATATGCAACGAAAGGTACTTAGATAACTCTACTTGCGAATGTAAAGCTCCTTGGTATAAACATAATCCTGTGGATTATGCATTGGGAATCCACCTACTGCTGGATTAATTACTTTGATCAACGGTGAATAGAATATTGGGATTAGAGGCGCCTCTTCCGCAATAATCAGCTCTGCTTGACGATATAATGCGGCACGCGTCTTGTCATTTAAAGTACTTTGTGCTTCTTTCATAATTTGATCAAATTTCTCATTCTTCCAATGCCCCACATTTTCTGGAGATGTTGAAACTAATGAATTAAGAAATGCTGATGGTTCATTATATTCCGCATCAATTGACATACGTGACAATTGAAAATTTCCCATATTACGTTCGCCTAAATAGGTTTTCCATTCCATCGTACGTAATTTCACATCTGCACCTAATTGTTTTTTCCATTCTGAAGCTAATGCTAACGCAACTTTTTCATGTGTCGCATATTTGTTATAAAAAATCTCAAACTGGAGCAGATGTTTTTCGTTATATCCAGCATCATTTAATAATTTTTTAGCTTGTTTAACTCTATCTGTTAACGGTTGATTTAATTCAGCAATGTTCGGTGCAGTAAAACCATCAACGTCTGGAGGTGTCAATGTCGCTGCAGGTTTACGTAACCCAATAATATGTTCAGCTATTAATGATCGGTCTAACGTAAGATATAGCGCTTTGCGAACCTTTTCGTTATCAAATGGTGGTTTCGCCACATTGAACGTGTAGAATTCAGTCGTTAGTCTCGGGACCACAAGTAACGCGCTTGGCGTATTTTTCTGAATGTGTGGTATTTGCTCCACTGGTATCCAGGTTAAATCCAATTCTTTAGCTTGGTAACGTTGATAGGCTGAAGCCAAACTTTCTTGAAATAAATATTCTGAAGTATTAATGAGCGTCTTTTTATCATTCCAATAGAATGGGTTACGTTCTGCCGTAATTTTCTCGTTAATTATCCATTGTTTTAATTTATAAGCACCATTACTCACGATATTTTGAGGGGTAGCCCATTTATTGCCAAATTGCGCTAATTTATGATGGGGAACAGGAAATGTTGTAGGATATGCGAGTAGCTGTAAGAAGTAAGGTGTGGCTTGGGTTAGTTTAATTTCAAGTTGTTTATCATTAATCGCCTTAATACCCAACGCACTTATAGGCTGTTTACCTTGCATCACACCTTCTGCATTTAAAATATGTGCTTTAGACAAATAACTGGCATTTGGACTACCAAACTTAGGATCAACTGCTCGTTGCCAACCTAGCACGAAATCTTGAGCCGTTACCGGTGTACCATCTGACCATTTTGCATCACGTAATAAAAAAGTATAAATCTTACCATCGTCAGAGACTGTCCATTTCTCTGCCTGCGCTGGCTGTACTTGTCCATTTTCATCTAACCAAATTAATCCTTCAAATAAATCAATCGCAATTTGTGCAGCTGTATTTTCTTGCACCAATTGAGGATCAAGTGACCCGGGATCACTATGTGTATTTTGACGGAAAATCTGTGTTTCAGAAAGTGTTGTACCAGCAGGCACAGTGGCTGAAAATGCTGTTGTTGAAAAAATGCCAAGCATCATACTGACCAGCACTGATGTTTTGTATGTTTTCATATAAAATCCTTATTAACTAATATGGCGAAATGCCATTAATCATTCTATCAAAGGCAATAAAAGAAAAGATTGATATAGTTAACAAATTTAAAAAAAATACGGAATGTCTTAGACATCCCGTATTGAATTTATGAAGTATCTGTTCAGAGATTATTGCAAGGCTTTTTCAATCTTCTCAAATAAATCTTTTGAGAGATCTTCAACAGCATTTAATCGTTCTAAGGCACGTTTCATTAACGTTTGACGTTGTGCATCAAAACGTGAGAAACGAATTAATGGCTCAATTAAACGCGCAGCCACTTGTGGATTTGTTTCATTTAAACGAATTAAAACATCTGTTAAGAAACGATAGCCTGAACCACTGATATGATGGAACGCTTTTAAGTTGTGATTTGCAAAGCTACCCACTAATGAACGTAAACGGTTTGGATTATTGAAGTTAAAGCTTGGATGATCCATTAATGCTTGTACAATTTCCAATACGTTTTCATCAGGGCGAGTTGCTTGTAAAGCAAACCATTTATCCATGACTAAGCCATCATGTTGCCATTTTTGTTCAAAATCTGCTAACAAGGTATCACGACAAGGTAATGCCGCTTTGGTCACCATATTTAATGCCGCCAACGTATCTGTCATATTATTGGCATTATTATAATGTTTTTGGACTACATTATTACCAAGATTGGTGTAAGCCAAATAACTTAAACAAAGATTACGCATGGCTCGTAAGGCAATATCTTCTTGTGTTACTCGATAATCTTCAAGACGAATATGGGTGTAAATACGCAATAAATCTTCTTTCAAGTATTCTGCTATTTGCACCAACATAAATTCTCTTGCGGCTGCAATGCCATCTGGATCAATCGTTTTAAAGCTTTCTGCAAACTCAATGTCTTTTGGTAAGGTTAGAATTAATGTGGCTAATTCGATATCCTGTTCGTAATTTTCCAACGCATGAGCAAGTGCGGTTAAAACATCAGGTGAAATCTCAAACGCCTCACCTTGTTGGAAATGCGCCACATTACGACGCAATTCTTGGGTAAACAGCATTTGTGCAGCATCCCAACGAGCAAATTGGTTATCAGCGAATTTAAGCAAACCTAATAACTGCTCTGTGGTGTAATCATAATCCAGTTTCACTGGTGCAGAGAAATCACATAATAACGCAGGAATTGGTCGGCCATAAATGCCATGGAACTCAAACACTTGGTCTTTTTCTGTTACATTTAATACATCACTTAACAATTCACCGTTATGCTGTAACATTTGTTTAGTACCTTTGGCATCATAAAGTGCAATTTTCAATGGAATATGTAAGTTTACTTTTTCCATTTGGTCCGCTGTTGGTGGCGTAGATTGCGAAACGGTTAAACGATAAGTATGAGTTTGTTCGTCATAGGCATCACTAATCAATAATTCTGGCGTACCTGATTGGCTATACCAACGACGGAATTGTGCTAAATCAACATCATTCGCACGTTCCATTGCGGAAACAAAATCTTCACAGGTTGCGGCTTTACCGTCATTTTCTGCAATATAGAGTTGCATCCCTTTTTGGAAACCTTGTTCACCTAATAAGGTGTGCAACATACGAATTACTTCTGCCCCTTTTTCATATACGGTCACTGTATAGAAGTTATTCATTTCAATGACTTTTTCAGGGCGAATTGGATGTGACATTGGGCTTGCATCTTCGGCAAATTGTACCGTACGTAAGAATTTCACGTTATTAATGCGATTAACGGCACGAGAGCCCGTATCAGATGAAAATTCTTGATCACGGAAAACTGTTAAACCTTCTTTCAAACTTAATTGGAACCAATCACGGCAAGTCACACGGTTTCCTGTCCAGTTATGGAAGTATTCGTGCGCAATCACACTTTCAATGGCAAGGTAATCATCATCGGTTGCCGTTTGTGGATTTGCCAACACAAATTTAGAGTTGAAAATATTCAACCCTTTATTTTCCATGGCGCCCATATTGAAGAAGTCCACAGCAACAATCATGTAAATATCTAAGTCGTATTCTAAATTGAAACGGTCTTCATCCCATTTCATGGATTTTTTCAGACTTTCCATTGCCCACGAAGCGCGATCAAGATTGCCACGGTCAACATAAAGCTCTAAGGCTACTTCACGACCACTTTTTGTCGTAAAGGTATCTTGTAATAAATCAAAATCACCTGCCACTAAAGCGAATAAATAGCTTGGTTTCGGGAAAGGGTCATTCCATTCAACCCAATGACGACCATCCTCTAATTCACCACTTGCAATGCGGTTACCATTAGAAAGTAAGTAAGGATATTTAGTTTTATCTGCGGTAATTTTGGTTGTATAGCGAGCTAATACATCAGGACGATCAAGCATATAGGTAATTTGACGGAAACCTTCTGCTTCACATTGTGTACAAATGCCCTCGCCAGATTGATAAAGCCCTTGTAAAGAGGTGTTTTGTGCAGGCTCTAGATTCGTCACAATTTCAAGTTCAAAATTAACCGCACTTTGATTGGTTAAATCTAACGTTAAACTTTCATGGTCTTGATGATAATGTTTGAAATCTTCGCCATTGAATTTAATGGAGGCAAATTGAAATCCATGACCATCTAATCGTAGATGGGTTGCTTCGTCATTTAAACGTTGGAATGTTGTTTTTGCAGTGACAACGGTATGCTTAGGATCTAATTGAAAATCAAGGAAAATATCCGTAACTGTAAAATCAGGTTGTTTGTAATCTTTTCTATATTTCGCTTTAGCTAACATAATCTGCTCTATTTCTAAGAAAAAAACTCATATTAGGATAAGATTTTATGACAAAACTTGCAATGGAATTTTCAGTTTTTACCATATAGCAAACGTTTGCTTAAAAGTGGGCAAATATGCTATTCTACGCATCGTTTTTTATCAGATAAATTTTTAAAAATATGTCAAATACCGCACAAATTGCTATTGTTATGGGCTCAAAAAGCGATTGGGCAACCATGCAAGAAGCCACTCAAATTTTAGATGAACTCAATGTGGCATATCATGTTGAAGTCGTTTCTGCACATCGAACCCCCGACAAATTGTTTGAATTTGCCGAAAATGCACAAAAAAATGGTTACAAAGTGATTATTGCTGGTGCAGGTGGTGCAGCACATTTACCTGGTATGATTGCGGCCAAAACGCTTGTGCCCGTATTGGGTGTCCCTGTTAAAAGTTCTATGTTAAGCGGTGTTGATAGCCTTTATTCTATCGTGCAAATGCCTAAAGGTATTCCTGTTGGTACGTTAGCAATTGGCCCTGCTGGCGCAGCGAATGCAGGATTACTCGCCGCACAAATTCTTGCTGGTTGGGATGATGCGTTATTTGCTCGCCTACAAGCATTCCGCGAAAATCAAACTAATGTGGTATTGGATAATCCTGATCCACGTAAATAAAACACCTTTCATTTTGACCGCACTTTTTAAAGTGCGGTTGTTTTTTTAGCTAGATTTGATGAGATATTTTATGCAAAACTCTACCCTCTATCCTACCGTTTATGTGCTTGGTAATGGTCAACTCGGCAGAATGTTACGTTATGCAGGCGCACCTTTAGATATTCATGTTCAACCGCTTGAGTTCAATGCGCCCGTATTTGATTTACCCAAAGATGCCATCATCACCGCGGAAATTGAACGTTGGGAAAAAACACCGTTAACCGAATTATTAGGTCATCATAAGAATTTCGTTAATCAGAATGTTTTTGGCTTATTGGCTGATCGTTTTACCCAAAAATCTTTACTGGATGAACTTAATCTCTCTACCTCACCATGGTGTTTGTTAAAAGATAAAACTCAATGGCCTGAAGTATTTAAAAACGTGGGCGAAAAAGCCGTGGTAAAACGTCGCACAGGTGGTTATGACGGTCGCGGCCAATGGATTATTACTGAAAGTAATCAATGTGACATTACTGACGATTTATTCGGTGAAGTTATCGTAGAAAAATTCATTCCTTTTGATTATGAAGTGTCTATCGTTGGCGCAAGATTTAAAAATGGTGAAAAACGTTTCTATCCTGTGACACATAACCTACAGCAAAATGGCATTTTACGTTACAGTGTGACAGATATTTCATTCCCTCAACAACAAAGCCAACAAATTCAGGCTGAATCTATGCTCGGGAAAATCATGGATAAACTTGAATATGTAGGCGTAATGGCGATGGAATGCTTTGTGGTGGGGGATAAATTATTAATTAATGAACTTGCCCCTCGTGTGCATAACAGTGGACATTGGACACAACTCGGCTGTGCCATTAGTCAATTTGAATTGCATCTACGTGCTTTATTAGATTTACCCACTCCATCATTACAATCCATTGCACCAAGTGTCATGGTCAATTTAATTGGTACAGAACATAATCCACAATGGTTGAACACGCCTTTCTCCCAGTTACATTGGTATGGTAAAGAAGTTCGTCCAGGTAGAAAATTAGGTCATATCAATATTACGCATACTGACAAAACGATCATTATTCAACAGCTTGAAAAACTTCGTCACGAACTCCCTGAAGATTATCAATCTGGTTTAAATTGGGCGATTGAGAAATTAAAATAATCGAAAAAAGAACCGCACTTTTTGATGAATATCTAAAAACATCAAAGTGCGGTTGATTTTTATCAGGTTCTTCTTGATAAAATCTATCGGCTGAAGTATAAATTTACTCATCCCACAACACATACATAAGGAAAAGCTATGTTTGAACATATCAAAGCGGCTCCAGCCGATCCTATCTTAGGCTTAGGCGAAGCATTCAAATCTGAAACACGTGAAAATAAAATCAATTTAGGTATTGGCGTTTATAAAGATGCACAAGGTTCAACGCCGATTATGCGTGCAGTAAAAGAAGCTGAAAAACGCTTATTTGATAACGAAAAAACGAAAAACTATCTGACTATCGATGGTATTGCAGATTATAACGAACGCACAAAAGAACTCCTTTTCGGTAAAGATTCTGATGTAATTAAAGCGAATCGCGCAAGAACTGCGCAAAGTTTAGGTGGCACGGGTGCGCTACGTATTGCTGCTGAATTCATCAAACGTCAAACCAAAGCTCAAAATGTGTGGATTAGTACGCCAACATGGCCAAACCATAATGCGATTTTCAATGCGGTGGGCATGACGATTCGTGAATATCGTTATTATGATGCTGAACGCAAAGCCCTTGACTGGGAACATTTACTTGAAGATTTAAGTCAAGCAAGCGAAGGTGATGTCGTGCTTTTACACGGTTGTTGCCACAATCCAACCGGTATTGACCCAACCCCTGAACAATGGCAAGAATTAGCTGCACTTTCAGCAAAAAACGGCTGGTTACCACTCTTTGACTTTGCTTATCAAGGTTTAGCCAATGGCTTAGACCAAGATGCTTACGGTTTACGTGCTTTTGCGGCAAATCATAAAGAATTATTAGTGGCGAGCTCATTCTCTAAAAACTTTGGTTTATACAATGAGCGTGTAGGTGCCTTTACCCTTGTAGCTGAAAATGCGGAAATTGCTTCAACCGCATTAACACAAGTAAAATCAATTATTCGTACTCTCTACTCGAACCCTGCATCTCACGGTGGGGCGACCGTAGCAACGGTGTTAAATGCTCCTCAACTTCGTCAAGAATGGGAAAATGAATTAACTGAAATGCGTGAACGCATCAAAAAAATGCGTCATTTATTTGTTCAGTTATTAAAAGAATACGGTGCAGAACAAGATTTCAGCTTTATCATGGAACAAAACGGTATGTTCTCTTTCAGCGGCTTATCGCCTGAACAAGTTGATCGCTTAAAAGAAGAATTTGCGATTTACGCCGTTCGTTCTGGTCGTATCAATGTAGCAGGTATCACTGAAGACAATATTCGTTATTTATGTGAAAGCATCGTTAAAGTGCTTTAATTAATAAAAAAGTGCGGTTGAATTTAACCGCACTTTTTTCATTTCAACATATCAAAAGAAAAGGCAGATTTTACTCTGCCTTTTTATCAAATAATTACCATTGGTAACCGATGCTTCCACCCCAGTTTACATCACTACGGGTATTGATACTTGCACCAACTTTAATCGAAACTTTGTTGTTATCAGAATTTCGACCATAACCAACAGCTAATGCATTTTCATTACGATACCCCCCAACACCAACTGAAACTAAGCTTTTACCCGCTTCATTTGGACGTTGTAGGAAAGAAATCGCTGTCGCACCTGCGATACCTGCACGTAAACGACGATCAACGTGATCAATTTTATTGTCTAAACGATTAATGTTGTTATTAATGTTTTTCACTGCATTATCAACATAACGTTTATTTACTGCATCAGTTGGGTCTTTAGGATCGGCCACATTCACAATACGATTATTGTGAACATCCAAGCCACCATGAGCATGGACTGTACCGCCAACGTTAAGATCACCCGTTGTTGTGACATTGGTAAATGTTGGCGTATCCGATACTGCAATACTTAACACTTTGCCTTTTTTGTGGGTTAATTTAATATTTTTACCCGCATCAAGTGTTAACTTATCCATTTTGGTTGCAGTAGATTGAACCGTTTCTTCTGTCACTTCATTTACAACAGTACCTTCAGATGCACTTGCAGTCACATTAAATCCACGACCACCCGCATTTTTAATTTCATCTTTAGTTTTTTGTGAGAGATCCACTTTATAGTTGGTTACTGTGGTTACAGTCACACCGTCTTTTCCAGTAACTTTGGTTGGTTCGCCCACTGTTACAGTAATTGCATCTGAGCCTGCTTCAACTGATGCTGAGGTGTCTTTTGCATTCACTGTAATTTTTACAGCATTATCGCCATCTTCAACAACGACTTTAGTATTTTCACCATCTACAAAATTTACTTTGCCATGGGTATTAATACGTGATGTTTCTTTACCATTGTTTTGAATGTTAAAGCCTGCATTGTAATAGGCTTGATATAACTGACTACCATTTACCGCATCATTTGAAGTAGCCGTAATTCGACCCGCACCTACATTTTGGATCTGACGAACAAGTGTTCCATCACCGACAGATACTGCGCCTTTTTGAGTTGAAGAAGTACCATTGTAATTAACTGTTGTACCTGTCGCCTTATCGTCAAAAGAAGATAAGGCTTTTGCTGTCTGACCAAAATTATTGGCTGCACTACTTGAATAAGAACCCAATGTCACAGAGTTTTCATGCGTACCTTTAGCTTGAGTACCAATCACAACAGCACTAATCGCAGAGACGTTACTAGATGTACCAAGAGCAATAGCATTAACAGCAGAAGAATTACTATCTTTACCAACCGCAACTGCATTCATTGATGAAGCATTAGCATTAGAGCCAGATGCCAATGCATCACTACCCGAGGCTCTTGATTCAGTACCTAAAGCCATTGAACTTTCACCACTAGCTTCTGCGCTATTACCTAATGCTGAAGCCTGAAAAGCACTGGCTTTTGCACCGTTACCTACAGCAGTCGAAACGATTGCACTTGCATTAGCTAAAGTACCTAAAGCCGTTGCACTTTGAGCGCCAGCATAAGAACGACGTCCTAACGCAGTTGATTCTCGTCCTTCGGTTACTGCAGCTGAGCCTACAGCAATAGAATTATCCGCTTTAGCAGATGCTCCAACGCCTAATGCAGTCGCACCCCATGCAGAAGCTGATGCGCTATCCCCAAAAGCAGAAGCACTTTGCGCAATAGCCTTCGTGGCTCGACCTATAGCTGTCGCAGTTGAGCCTGTTGCATTTGCATTTGCACCAAAAGCTGAAGATCCTTCTCCATCAGCATAAGACGCTACACCAACTGCGGTTTGACTATTTCCCCCTGCTTTCTCATTAGAGGTTTTTGCCATCAAACCGATAGCAACCGAGTTTGAACCTGTGCCACTTGATGCGCGATCACCAAGAGTGACACCATATCCTGATTGACTTGTTGCATTATTTCCTAATGTTATTGACCAACGTGCTTTGTTTGTCACGTTATTACCAATTACTATGCTCTCTGTTGCTTCTGATTTTGCTTTTTTACCTAAAACGACAGAATCTCCTGTTGTACCAACTCCGGCTACAGCACTCACATCAGTTCCACCAACAATATTTCCATCATTATTTAATACTACATTGGTTTCAGCCATCGCGCTTGTAGTTGCACCTGCTAAAACTGCAGCGCCAATAATTACATTTAATGTTTTACGTTTATCAGTTTGAGATGATTTACCCACAGATTTGCTTAGTTCTGAAACAGCAATCCAACATTGGTTAACTGTGTTCCAGATTATTTTAAAAACATGATTCATAATGAAATTTCCTATAATCTAAAAATAACTACTCAAGAAAAATAAAATCTTGATTCTGAATAAGTATAATACATAATTCAGCAATTAACAGATAATTTAAAAGATTTTACAAAAGCTTACAAAGAGATATTTTTTATTGAAAAATTAAAGACAAGTTAAAGACAAGTTAAATATAATTAATAACTTAACTTACATATATACTATATACATATTATTTTAATAAAAGTAAAAAATGGCCATAAAATGACCATGTTTTTATATTGAATTACCACTTCTCTAACGCTTCTTTATCGCTCTCTCTTGCCTCAATCCAACGTTCACCTTGATTGGTTTGTTCTTTTTTCCAGAATGGCGCTTTGGATTTTAAGAAGTCCATAATGAATTCATTAGCATGATAAGCATCACCTCGGTGAGCAGAACTGATACCGACTAAAACAATTTCATCGCCAGTATGTAAGAGTCCCACACGATGAATCACAGACACTCGCTGGATATCCCAACGGGCTTTCGCCTGTTCTACAATTTCACGTAAGGCTTTTTCTGTCATGGCGGGATAATGTTCTAAGTATAAGCTAGATACCTCATCACCTAAATTAAGATCACGTACTTTACCCACAAAAATAACTGTTGCGCCAACCGAATGTTGCTCAGAAAGCCATTGGTAAACGGCATTTTGATCGAAGGGCTGTTCTTGTACTGAAATTTGAATATCCGTCATTTAGCCCCCTGTTACTGGTGGGAAAAACGCAATTTCATCGCCATTTTTGACCGCACTTTCTAATGGCATTAAAGTTTGATTAATGGCAACTAAAAGCTTCCCTTTTTCTAACGCTAACGCCCATCTATCACCTTTTTGAGCAAGATGTTCACGCACCGCTTCCGCTGTCGTAAAATCGCCTTCAAGCTGAATAGAATCTTCACCAATTAATTCACGAGTTTGAGCAAAAAATAAAACATTTAACATCTTACTTTTCCTTCGCAATAAAATGACCAGATTTTCCACCGATCTTTTCTAACAGGCGAACATGCTCAATCACCATGTCTTTTTGTACGGCTTTACACATATCGTAAATGGTTAAGGCTGCTACGCTTGCTGCCGTTAATGCTTCCATTTCTACGCCGGTTTTTCCGGTTAATTTACAAAGGGATTGAATACGAACTTGGTTGGTTTCAAGTAACGGTTCTAAATTCACTTCCACTTTAGAAAGTAACAATGGATGGCAAAGAGGGATAAGTTCCCAGGTGCGTTTTGCCGCTTGAATACCTGCAATACGTGCTGTAGCAAATACATCGCCTTTGTGATGTTTGCCTTCCACGATCATGGAAAGAGTTTCTTTTGACATAGTCACAATGGCTTCAGCACGAGCTTCACGAACGGTCTCTGCCTTTGCAGAAACATCCACCATATTGGCTTCGCCTTGAGAATTGATATGCGTAAATGTAGTCATAATAAAATAAAGTGCGGTTAAAATATTGAATGTTTTACATGTGTGACAAAAGCAAAATAAGTGAACAGTAAAAGTCACCTATTTTCTTTTAGCCACCGATAGAAGCTAAATGATTTCTTACGCCACTATCACCGATATGCAAATAATGATGTTCACGTTTGCCTTGCAATGCAGAAAAAATACGTGCTTGCAAAATATCTTGCTGTTCATGGGATTGCAATAAATCACGTAATTCAATGCCTTCTTCGCCGAATAGACAGAGATGAAGTTTGCCCTTCGCTGATACTCTGAGACGATTACAGCTTGCGCAGAAATTCTTCTCATAAGGCATGATTAAGCCAATTTCGCCTGCATAATCAGGATGCGTGAATACTTTAGCTGGACCATCAGTATGGGATTTGTGTTGTAATTGCCAACTGTTTTGTAGCAATTTATCAGCTAATACTTGCCCTGAAAGATGGAATTTATCAAAGAAACTATCCATTTCGCCCGTTTGCATGAGTTCGATAAAGCGCATTTGAATTGGGCGATCTTTCACCCAAGCAAGGAATTGCTCAAACTCTTTGTCATTCAAATTTTTCATCAAAACTGAATTGACTTTGACTTTGTTGTAGCCCACTTCAAATGCACGATCGATACCACGCATTATGTCATCAAACTTATTGATGCCGGTGATTTGATGAAACATTTTTGGATCAAGACTATCCACACTGACGTTAATGGACGTAATCCCTGCTTTCTTCCAATCAGCCACATCTTTTGCCATGCGATAGCCGTTTGTCGTGACAGCTAATTGACGAATACCATCAATATTAGCAATGCTTTCAGCAATAGAAATAAAATCTTTGCGTAAAGTCGGTTCGCCACCCGTTAAACGGATTTTCTCTGTGCCCATTTCAGCAAACGCTTGAGCAAGATGGGTAATTTCTTTTAAGGTTAAGAAACTTGGTTTGTTAGCTTCGGGTTGATAACCATCAGGTAAACAATAGGTACAACGAAAATTACACTGATCGGTAATCGACAGTCGTAGATAGTAATATTGGCGTTGGAAAGGATCGACTAAGCGAGACTCTCCTACGTTCTTGATAGGAATGGATTGCATTTTACACCTTTCTAAATATGGAGAGGATAAACCGTTTCCAGCGTATCCCTGAATAACGTACCGCGTTATTGGCTTGCCACCGTATTTCTTGTGAAACTTAGGCTAAACAAGCTCGGAGTTATGCGTTAAAAATAAATTGTGTTGGTATTGTAATAAAAGCAAGCGGTTAATAGCAATAATTTGGTAGAATAACCCGACTATATTGATAAAAATAACAGCATTAACTTATATAAAAAAATATACAACATTATTTTTTATAATTATTTATAGGTAAAAAAGGAAGAAAAATGTCTGATTTATCTCGTCACAGCCGTCATGAACATTTAGACGAAATCAAACATATTGTTGCCATTGGTGGTGGTCATGGATTAGGGCGTGTATTATCGGCGCTCAGTTTTATGAAAGAGCGTTTAACCGGTATTGTCACCACCACAGATAACGGCGGTTCAACGGGTCGTATTCGCCAAGAACAAGGTGGTATCGCATGGGGCGATCTACGTAATTGTTTAAACCAAATCATCATTGAGCCAAGCACGGCATCTGCATTATTTGAATACCGCTTTACTGGTGAAGGTGAACTTTCTGGGCATAATTTAGGAAATTTAATGCTCAAAGCCTTAGAAGATATGCATATTCGCCCTATTGAAGCCATTAACTTAATTCGTGAATTACTCAAAGTAAAATCTCACATTATTCCCATGTCAGAAGAACCTGTTCATCTTGCCGCAAGTTTAGGTTCAGGCTCCAGTATTGTAGGTGAAGTAAGCATTGATAATTTAACCGAATTACCCCAATCACTTTTCTTAGTGCCCATGGTTAAAGCCGCACAAGAAGCCATCCAAGCATTGGAACAAGCGGAAGTCATTTTACTCGGTCCAGGAAGTTTCATGACGAGCATTATGCCACCATTATTATTACCTGAATTAGCTACTGCCCTGCGTAATAGCAAAGCGAAAGTAATTTTTATTGATAATTTAGGAGTAGAAATTGGCGCTGCCTCTCAGCTTTCACTGGCTGATCGTATTCAGAAAATTAATGAAATCGTCGGTGTCCCCGTTATTGATGGTGCTATAACCCCTTATCGTGAACAAAGTGCGGTCGATTTGTCTGCGATTTCTTCCGTTAAAATCTTAGCTAAACGCTTGAATGCGGATGATATTAGCTATCGTCATGACAGAACATTACTTGCCAAAGCTATCGATGAATTAGTGGGTGAATTAGATTACGAATAAAAAAACCGCACGTTAAAGTGCGGTCATTTTTTGCTTATTTTTTCCCGAATACTCTTACATTCGTAAAACCATTTTCTTTTAAATAAAGCGCTTGAAGTTTACTCATTACGCCTCTTTCACAATAAAGCACATAGTTTTTACTTTGATCTAATGAGCCGAATTGTGAAGATAATTTGTAAAACGGCAATTGCATCACTTGATGCTCGTCTGATTCAAATGGATTTTCATCTGTCTCTTCTGGGCTACGAATATCTAAAATAATATCGTTTTCACCAAGTACTGAAATGGTATCCACTTCTACCACTTCTTTCTCCGTTTCTTCTGCAATTTGGCGAATATCTAAATATTGTGCATTTTCAACCGCACTTTCCAACACGCCAAAATCAAAGTGATTTTCTTCTTCAAGAATTTTTTCACGTACCGCTTTAATCGTTGGATTTTTAGAAATCACCCCACAGAATTCCGGCATAGATTTGGCAATATCATCTGTGCCGATCTCTTTCGCCATCGCGATAATTTGTTCTTTATCATGGGTAATAAGTGGACGTAATACTAACGCATCAGATGCTTCATCAATTAAACGTAAATTGGTTAAAGTTTGGCTGGAAACTTGTCCGAGAGCTTCGCCGGTGACAATGGCTTGAATATCAAAACGTTGTGCAACTTTACTTGCAGCTCGCACCATCATTCGTTTTAACACGACGCCCATTTGGCCGTTATCGACTTTCTCTAAAATCTCGCCCACTACGCCTTCAAAAGGAATGGCAATAAAACGAACTTTATGTGATGAACTATAACGATTCCAAATATGGTAAGCCATTTGTTTCACGCCAATTTCATGTGCTGCCCCACCTAAATTGAAGAAACAATAATGCACACGTGAACCACGTCGAATAAGCATATAACTGGATACGCCAGAGTCAAAGCCCCCTGAAATCAATGAAAGCACGTCTTCTTGTGTCCCAATTGGATAACCACCAAGGCCAACATGACGGGCTTTCACCAGCATCATTTTGTCATCTTCAATATCAATACGAACGGTCACATCAGGATTTTTTAAACGTACTTTTGCACTTTCAATATGCTGATTTAAGCCACCACCGATATAGCGTTCTGCTTCAATGGAACTGAAATCATGTTTACCTTTACGTTTTACACGCACGCAAAAGGTTTTGTTTTCAAGTTGAGTAGCAACATCCGCCAGCGTCAATTCAAAGATATGATGTAAATCGGTAAATGGTTTTTCTTCTACTTCTAAAAAATGGTGAATACCCGGAATGCGTTGTAAAAGCGCAATCAACTCTTCACGATTGGCTTCATTTTTTGAGCGCACTTCGATGTAATCCCAATGACGAACAACTGCCGTTTCTTCATCATATTTTTGTAAAATATTGCGGATATTAGAGGTCAAAATTTTCGCGAAACGCTTACGCACGGTTTCGCTTTTAATCATAATTTCAGGAAAAAGTTTAACGATAAATTTCATAATAATCTGTGAATAATAAAAAATGGCCGTATTGTACGCTAAATTCCAGATCCCACAAAGTTCAAATTCTCACGAAAAACTGACCGCACTTTGAAATAAGTTTTTAACATCCCTATAAAAATCAAGTACAATACGGAGCAATTTATTCATCTGAAAAGGATAATTTAATGGCGCGTAAACCAGTAAATGCTGAACCTGATTTTGAAACAACACTTGCACAATTAGAAACCATTGTGACAAAACTTGAAAGCGGTGAATTACCATTAGAAGATGCGCTGAAAGAATTTGAAAACGGCATTAAATTGGCTCAACTTGGTCAAGAACGCTTGCAACAAGCAGAACAACGCATTCAAATTTTGTTACAAAAAAGCGAAACTGCCCCATTAAGTGATTATCAAGGGGACGAGTAATCCATGAGTTATCAATTCGGCACTGAACTCAAACAAGTTCAAGATCGTATTAATCAGTTTTTAGCCAATCAATTTGAAGAAATTGACTCTTATAATGCCCCTTTGCGTGATGCTATGAAATATGGCTTATTGTTAGGTGGCAAACGCGTTCGTCCTTTCCTTGTCTATGCAACGGGTAAAATGCTAGGCGCAGAAATGTCCGCTTTAGATTACGCGGCAGCAGCCATTGAATCTATTCACGCCTATTCTTTAATCCATGATGATTTGCCTGCAATGGATAACGATGAACTTCGTCGAGGTCAACCAACTTGTCATATCGCTTTTGATGAAGCCACGGCCATTTTAGCCGGCGATGCATTACAAGCCTTTGCCTTTGAAATTCTTACACAAGCCCCTTCTCTTTCTGCAGAACAAAAATTGCAATTGGTAAAAATATTAGCTCAAGCATCTGGCGTACAAGGCATGTGTCTAGGGCAAAGTTTAGATTTAATTTCTGAGCATAAACAAGTTAATTTAGCTGAATTAGAACTTATTCATCGCAATAAAACTGGTGCGTTGCTAACAGCTGCATTAAAACTGGGTTTTATCTGCTCACCTCACTTTGATAACAAACAATTAGAACAGCAACTAGAACGTTATTCACAAGCAATTGGTTTAGCTTTCCAAGTGCAAGATGACATTTTAGATATTGAAGGCGACAGTGCGGAAATCGGTAAACCGGTGGGATCTGATTTAGGCTTAGATAAAAGCACTTATCCAAAGCTGTTAGGATTAGAGGGCGCGAAACAAAAAGCGCAAGAACTCTATCAAACCGCCTTATATGAATTAGACAATTTACCTTTTGATACCACTGCATTGCGTGCATTAGCTGAATTTATTGTCAATCGTAAAAGTTAATGGTGACAGCACTGACTTTAATTTCTCAAAGTGCGGTCACTTTTTTCACATTTTAGGACTAACGAATATATGAACAACTATCCTCTTTTATCCTTAATTAATTCGCCGGAAGATTTGCGTCTTTTAAATAAAGATCAGCTTCCGCAACTTTGTCAGGAGTTACGGAGTTATCTGTTGGAATCCGTTAGTCAAACCAGTGGTCATTTAGCTTCTGGTCTTGGTACCGTTGAATTAACGGTTGCATTACACTACATTTTTAAAACTCCTTTTGATCAATTAATTTGGGATGTGGGCCATCAAGCTTATCCACACAAAATTTTGACTGGGCGTCGAGATCAAATGTCCACCATTCGCCAAAAAGGCGGAATTCATCCTTTCCCTTGGCGTGAAGAAAGTGAATTCGATGTATTAAGTGTTGGTCACTCTTCTACTTCTATCAGTGCAGGACTAGGTATTGCTGTTGCGGCTGAACGTGAAAATGCGGGTCGTAAAACCGTTTGTGTAATTGGTGATGGTGCAATCACTGCGGGTATGGCATTTGAAGCTTTAAACCATGCGGGTTCTTTGCATACTGATATGTTGGTTATTTTAAATGATAATGAAATGTCTATTTCTGAAAATGTGGGAGCATTAAATAATCACCTTGCGCGTATTTTCTCGGGCTCATTATATTCAACCGTTCGTGACGGCAGTAAAAAAATCTTAGATAAAGTACCGACCGTTAAAAACTTTATGAAGAAAACTGAAGAGCACATGAAAGGTGTGATATTCTCGCCAGAAAGTACGCTGTTTGAAGAACTCGGTTTTAACTATATTGGACCAATTGACGGGCATAATATTGATGAATTAATTGCCACCTTAAGCAATATGCGTGATCTCAAAGGACCGCAATTCTTACACATCAAAACGAAGAAAGGAAAAGGTTACGAACCTGCAGAAAAAGACCCAATTGGTTTCCATGGTGTACCCAAATTTGACCCAATCAGTGGACAACTGCCTAAATCAAACGCCAAACCAACCTATTCAAAAATCTTTGGTGATTGGTTATGTGAAATGGCAGAACAAGACGATAAATTAGTGGGTATTACTCCCGCAATGCGTGAAGGTTCTGGCATGGTAGAATTTTCAGAACGATTCCCGCAACAATATTTTGATGTGGCAATCGCTGAGCAACATGCGGTCACCTTTGCAGCCGGTCTTGCAATTGGCGGTTATAAACCGGTTGTGGCAATTTATTCTACCTTCTTACAACGTGCTTACGACCAACTTATTCATGATGTCGCCATTCAAAACTTACCTATTGTCTTTGCTATCGATCGTGCTGGCATCGTTGGTGCTGATGGTCAAACTCACCAAGGTGCTTTTGATTTAAGTTTTATGCGCTGCATTCCGAATATGATCATTATGACCCCAAGTGATGAAAACGAATGCCGCCAAATGCTTTATACCGGTTATAAATGTGGTAAACCTGCTGCGGTACGTTATCCGCGTGGAAATGCAATCGGTGTAGAATTAACGCCACTTACTGAATTAGAAATTGGTCGTTCAAAAATGGTTCGTCAAGGTGAAAAAATCGCGATTCTGAATTTTGGCACACTCTTACCAGCCGCTTTATCTGTGGCAGAAAAACTCAATGCAACTGTTGTCGATATGCGCTTTGTGAAACCAATTGATGAAGCTCGCATTCTTGAAATGGCGGATACACATGATGTCATTGTGACATTAGAAGAAAATGCGATTCAAGGTGGTGCAGGTTCAGCGGTTTCAGAAGTACTAAATTCTCATGGAAAAACAACTGCACTTTTACAACTTGGTTTACCTGATTTTTTTATTCCTCAAGGCACACAACAAGAAGCGCTTGCAGAAATTCAATTAGATGAAAAAGGGATTGAAGAGCAAATTATTGCCTTTATAAAGGGCTAAATTCATTCATTTTCGTTTAATTTTGATATTTTTAAAATTTTTTTCAAAAATATCGAACTATTTCAAAAATACACAGTCTGATACATTGCTAGTGCACTGCATATTGCAGTTATCTTTTGAAGTTTCTTATAAATTAAGACCTCCCCGCTATTCAAGCTTTGAATAGCGGTTTTTTCTTTTTTAGTGGTAATAAAAAAGGACGCTTTTTAGCGTCCTAATTTTTTGAATCTAAACTTTAAAAAATTAAAGTGCAGATTTTGCTTTTTCAACTAATGCGGCGAACGCCACTTTGTCGAATACAGCGATATCAGCAAGGATCTTACGGTCGATTTCAACAGATGCCTTTTTCAAGCCGTTGATAAATTTACTATAAGATAAACCATTTTGACGAGCCGCAGCGTTGATACGTGCAATCCATAATTGACGGAATTGACGTTTACGTTGACGACGGTCACGATATGCGTATTGACCAGCTTTGATCACCGCTTGGAAAGCAACACGATACACGCGTGAACGTGCACCATAATAACCTTTAGCAGCCTTAAGAACTTTCTTATGGCGTGCTCTTGCAATAACACCACGTTTTACACGAGCCATTATTTAATCTCCTATGTAATATTTTAACTAATTTAACTAATCGTACGTTTTGCTTAAATAACGGCTTATGCGTATGGTAAGCAAGCTACTACTAAAACTTGGTCTGCTTTCGCAACCATTGATTTATGACGTAAATGACGTTTACGTTTAGTTGTCTTTTTAGTCAAAATATGACGTAAGTGAGATTGTTTACGTTTGAAACCGCCAGAAGCTGTTTTTTTGAAACGCTTAGCAGCACCACGTACTGTTTTAATTTTAGGCATTGTTAAAATAACTCCGCATTTTAAGTTAAACACATAATTAGGCGAATCCGAAGATTACTTGTAGGCACTAATTATTCCAATATGGCAAATTGAATTGCCCTTCTCCAAAAGCAATTAGGCTGCGTAGTTTGCCCAATGTGCAGTTGTATTCTCACCGAAGTGAAAATTCGATTATCTAGATTAAATCTAAATAAAAAATTATTTTTTCTTAGGTGCTAACACCATTACCGCTTGGCGACCTTCTAATTTACCTGGTGCAGATTCCACTACTGAAATGTCTGCTAAATCGTTTTTAACGCGTTCTAACACGTCTAAACCGATATCTTGGTGAGCCATTTCACGACCACGGAAACGTACGGTAATTTTCGCTTTATCGCCATCTTCTAAGAAACGGATTAAGCTACGTAATTTAACTTGGTAGTCACCTTCGTCTGTACCTGGACGGAATTTAATTTCCTTCACTTGTACAACTTTTTGTTTTTTCTTCTGTTCTTTTGCGGTTTTGCTCTTTTCATAGAGGAACTTGCCGTAGTTCATAATACGACAAACCGGTGGTTCGGCATTCGGACTGATCTCAACTAAATCAAGCGCTGCTTGTTCTGCCATGTCTAAGGCTTGTTGAATTGATACAATCCCCGCTTGTTCACCATCTTGGTCAATCAAACGAACTTCTTTTACTCGAATTTCATCGTTAATGCGATTCGGGCGGTTAGCTGCCGGAGCTTTTTTTACGGTTTTGATAATGTTATTCCTTCTATTTATTTAAGAAAAAACCTACTGTCTTCAAACAGAAGATTTATTAAATCATTTGCTATAAAAACAAACAAAAAACGGGCAAAATTTTATAGTATTTGCCACATTTATGCAACAAGGATTTCTATTCCTTTAAATATCAGCGGGTAAAGCACTAATTTCAGCAGAAATACTTTCACCAAATTGAAGCAGTTTTTCTAATCTTGCGGTTTCAATACATACCATTGTTCTATACCCTTCTGGTCGCATCGCACTTGGTGTTTTCTCCCAAGGATTCCATAGCACAATTGAATCGGCATGATGATGGGTAATTTGAATACGTCGATTAAATGCCTTATCCACCAAGAATGTTTTATCTTCCTCTAATGTATAAATACAATCGACGCCTTGTTCTATTCTTCGAGTTGAAGGAACATCAGTATGTTTACCTTGTAATGAGTCATAACAACGACTTGGTAAGTTTTGTACTTCAATTTGTGAAATATCACTGATGTTAAAATAACTGTGTAATGCCGCTTGAGCAGGTTCTTGTCCCAAATGTGTTAAAGTCATTGTGCATTTATCGGTAAATTCCATTTTCATTTTGGCTTCAATCACACCATATTCAGAAAAGAGCGAAAATTCTAACCGCACTTTATTTGCTTGCAGATCATAGTCACTTAATTGCCACAAACGTAAACGCGCTGTGCCGTGTGAAGGTTGTTTTACGCCACCAAACCAAGGGTAACAAAGCGGTACACCACCACGAATCGCGACACCTTGTGTAAAAGGTTCAATCTCACTTAACCAAAAGACATCCTGCTCTGTCCCTTTAGGCTGCCAATTTAATAGCTGTGCCCCTTGTAGTGCAATTCGAGCCGATCCTACAGGGTGATTTAAGGTTAAAACAGGAATTTCATTGATATGTTCTAAAGTTAATTCGGGTGTTAATTGTTGTATTTGAGCTGTCATATTCGCCTCCTTGTGATAAGGCTATTATATAGAAGAAAGATGAATTTGGGTTTGTTAATACACTTTTACTTTTATTTTAAAGAAGGTCTAGTAAACTCTTGTTCTAACTGTATGGACTCTGCTAGATTTCTCTTACTAATTTTTCTAATTATTTCAGATACTAAAAACTGTGATTTAATTGCTATATTTACCAATTCTTGTTTACTAAGATTCTGAGGCTTATATCTTGAATCAACATATTTAGGTAATGAATAATATATTTCAAAAAAATCATCATTTTCATCTATTATCTTGTAGGAAATTAGATTTTCTTTAATCATCTTCCTACAATGCCCTAAGGATTTTATATAGTTAGCATCACAACCTAAATACATTAAACTAGACTTAGCAGCTAACTCTACCGAAAGTAGTGATGATTGAATTGCATTAGCAAGATTAATATTCTCTGATAAAGCAAATGCTGCAGACATAGTTGAAGACAAAATCATTTCTAACCAATACACCAGGATTTCATTAGATTCTTTTTCTTTAAGAATATCATCTATGCCAAAGGCTATATCATATAAATCGCAAATGGAATATACCGCTTTTTTATATTGTTCAAAATAGACATTATGCATTAATGCTAACTCAGAAGGATCAATATCAACAAAATCAAATAGGTTAATCCCTTTGATAACCGGTATTCTAGTTATATATATTTGATCTCTAAAAGCAATACCACCAATTAACAAATTAGGAATACTAAATTTTTGTCGAGGATAAAGTTTCTGATATATATCTTCCACTGGTTTATAGAAACTGGATATATCTCCTTGAATCTTATTTAAACGCATCCACTCTAATGTGGTCTGAAAAGGTCTCTGATGAATTAAAACATTTTGAGAAATTAATTGATCATCAATTTTTCGAATATCATCTATGGAAATTACTGTCATCTCTAATTACCAATCCTATGATAAAAATTACTACTCGCAATCTTATAAAATATAAAAAAATCGGCACACTTTTTAGTGTACCGATTTTATAGATTAATTACTCTTCACCCAACAATTTCAACTCACGTTGTCTTACTTGGGATTTTAAGATTTCAGCAAACTCTTCAATGGTGAAAGTGCCTAAATCTGCACCTTTACGGGTACGAACCGCCACTTTGCCTTCAGCGATTTCTTTATCACCACAAACGAGCATATAAGGCACACGACGTAAGGTATGTTCGCGGATCTTGAAGCCGACTTTCTCATTACGTAAATCTGCTTTAACGCGTAATCCCGCATCAGAAAGTTGTTTTACTACTTTTTGCACGTAATCCGCTTGGCTGTCTGTAATATTCATTACAATCGCTTGAACTGGTGCTAACCATGCTGGGAAGAAACCCGCATATTCTTCGGTGATAATACCGATGAAACGTTCAATCGAACCTAAAATCGCACGGTGAATCATAACTGGTGTGCGACGATCATTGTCTTCTGCTACATAAGACGCATTTAGACGACCAGGTAATGCAAAGTCTAATTGGATTGTACCGCATTGCCATTCACGATCTAAACAGTCACGTAATGCAAACTCAATTTTCGGACCGTAGAATGCACCTTCACCTTCTTGAATCTCATATTCAAGACCGTTATGCGCTAATGCAGCTGCAAGACCCGCTTCTGCACGATCCCACATATCATCTGCACCGATACGTTTTTCAGGACGAGTAGATAATTTCACCTGAATATTTTGGAAACCGAAAGTGCTATAAATGTCGTAAACCATTTTGATACAGCTAGTTACTTCACTTTCAATTTGATCTTCAGTACAGAAAATGTGGGCATCATCTTGAGTGAAACCACGTACACGCATTAAACCGTGTAAAGAACCCGATGGTTCATTACGGTGACAAGAACCAAATTCCGCCATGCGGATTGGTAAATCACGGTAAGATTTTAAACCTTGGTTAAAGATTTGAACGTGACCTGGACAGTTCATTGGTTTAATCGCATATTCACGGTTTTCTGATTGTGTAGTAAACATCAAATCGCCGTAGTTTTGCCAGTGACCTGTTTTTTCCCATAACACACGGTCCATCATAAACGGACCTTTCACTTCTTGATAATCGTATTCTTTTAATTTAGTACGAACGAAGGTTTCCAATTCACGGAAAATTGTCCAACCATCGTTATGCCAGAACACCATACCAGGTGCTTCTTCTTGCATATGATATAAATCTAACGCTTTACCGATTTTACGGTGGTCACGTTTTGCTGCTTCTTCTAAGCGAGTTAAGTATTCCGCTAATTGTTTTTTATCTGCCCAAGCCGTACCATAGATACGTTGTAACATTTTATTTTTGCTATCACCACGCCAGTAAGCACCTGCAACTTTCATTAATTTGAAGTTGTGGCAGAAACGCATATTTGGCACATGTGGTCCACGACACATATCAATGTATTCTTCGTGATGATAAAGCGCAGGCGTTGCGGTACGTTCGATATTTTCATCTAAGATAGCCATTTTGTATGGCTCGCCGCGTTTTTCAAAAGTATCTCTTGCTTCTTGCCAGCTTACCGGAGTTTTGATGACGTCATAATTGGTTTTCGCCAATTCAAGCATACGTTTTTCGATAGCATCAATGTCTTCTTGCGTTAAAGAACGGTCTAAATCCACGTCATAATAGAAGCCATTTTCAATCGTTGGACCGATTGCCATTTTGACATCGGGGAATAATTGTTTGATTGCGTGACCAAGCAAGTGTGCGCAAGAGTGACGAATAATTTCTAAACCGTCTTCATCTTTTGCTGTAATAATTTCAAGGTTGGCATCTTCATTGATGATGTCACAAGCATCATGACGTACGCCGTTTACACGGCCCGCGATAGTTGCTTTGGCAAGACCGGCTCCGATATCTTGAGCCACTTCTAACACAGAAACTGGACGATCAAATTCACGTTTAGAACCGTCCGGTAAAGTAATAATAGGCATAATTTTTCCTTATACAGTGGTCGCCCATACGAAAGGCAACATGCAAATAATGATTAAAAACAAACCGCACTCTCATTCACTCCCACTATCGAGCAAACCAAGTGCGGCAGAGAATTTTAGCACTTTCCACCACACTTGTTAATATCTCGCTGAATTCTTTCCAATGAGTAAACAATGATTTTCCTGATAGTTACTTTATCTATTCAAAATTTCCGATAAAATGACCGCACTTTTGATAGACACAAATTAAAGGAAACTCTATGAACGTATTAGTATTAAAATCAAGCATCCTTGCAGATAATTCTCAAAGCAATAAATTAGCCGATTACACCATTGAAAAATTAAAAGGTCACAACATTGTGGTACGTGATTTAGCGGCGCAACAACTTCCCCATTTTGATGCAACGGCTGCAACTGCAGTACGTGGCGAACCTAAAACAGCAGAAGAAAATGCACTTTTAGCTTTATCAGATGAATTAGTGGCGGAATTAAAAGCGGCAGATATCATCGTCATTGGTGCACCAATGTATAACTTAGGCATCCCAACACAACTTAAATCCTATTTTGATTTTATCGCGCGCCCTCGTGTAACTTTCCAATACACCGCAAATGGCCCTGAAGGTTTACTTCAAGGTAAAAAAGCGATTGTATTAGCAAGCTTTGGTGGCATGTATGATGAAAACAATAATGTGACAAATTACTTAAAAGCGATTTTAGGTTTTGTTGGCATTACCGATGTTCAGTTTGCTTATGCAAAAGGTATCGGATTAGGTGCTGAAGCGATTGAAAAAGCACAACGTTCAGCAAGAAATAAAATCGATGAGATCGTTGCTTCTCTCTAATCTCTGAATCTATTCCCTCTATTAAGCCATTTTGAGATATGCCTCGAAATGGCTTTTTTTCTGACATAAAATCTCTATTTCTAATCTTACTGGTTAAAAATTAAAAAAATATTGTAAAATTACGCCAATTTTTTGATTATTTTCTTGACTTATGCATTGTGCACTAGTTTAATAGTGCAAAAGTTCAAAATAAAGGATTCATTATGAAAAACACCCCATTTATTGCGGTGACCTCTCAACCGGTTCCCTATCATGCCGACACCACCGCAATTTTTAATACATTATGCCAACAGAACTCAAATTCTCTTCTCCTCGACTCTGCAGAAATTGGTAGCAAAAATAGCTTACAAAGTCTTATTCTAATTAATGCGGCCGTTAAAATTAATTGCTTAGGCAATCAAGTGACATTTAGAGCGCTAAATGCGAACGGAAAACAAGTGTTAAACGAAATTCATCCCGTATTAAGCCAACTTGGTACCGTAAGTGCGGTCAATTTTGACAATGAATTTTCTGTACAATTTGCGCCGCTCGATAATCAATTAGATGAAGACAGTAAATTACAAGCTGCAACCATTTTTGATGGACTTCGTGTCATTTCTAAGCATTATCAACATAGCAGCACACCAGTCTTTTTGGGTGGTTTATTTGCTTATGACTTGGTGGCAAATTTTATTCCAATGCAAGGTGTTGAATTAAAAGATGATGGTATTCACTGCCCGGATTACAGTTTCTATCTCGCCGAAAACTTAATTACCATCGATCACCAAAGCCAACAAGCTACCTTAAAAAGCTTCTGTTTTAGTCAAGAAGAACAAGTGGAAGTCGCGAAAACGGCACTTTCTATTGCACAAAAATTAAAAAATATTGATGGCGTACTTTCCATTAAAGCAGCAAGTGATGAGGTCAGCACCAACTTTGAAGATCCTGAATTTACAGGTATCGTTAAAGCGTTAAAACATCATATTAATATTGGTGATGTGTTCCAAATCGTGCCATCCCGCCGTTTTTCATTAGCTTGCCCGAATACCCTTGCGAGCTACGCACAATTAAAACTTAACAATCCTAGCCCTTATATGTTCTACATGAACGATGAGGATTTCATTTTATTCGGTGCATCACCAGAAAGTGCATTGAAATATGCACCGGATAATCGTCAATTAGAAATTTATCCAATTGCGGGGTCTCGCCCACGTGGTTTTGATGCGCATGGTAATATTGACCCTGAATTAGATGCACGTTTGGAATTAGAATTACGCCTTGATCATAAAGAGCAAGCTGAACATTTAATGTTGGTAGATTTAGCGCGTAATGACATTGCTCGCGTTTGCCAAAGCGGCACACGTAAAGTCGCCGAATTAATGCAAGTGGATCGCTATTCTCACATCATGCATTTGGTTTCTCGCGTAGTGGGTAAACTTCGTCCTGAACTTGATGCCTTACACGCTTATCAAGCTTGCATGAATATGGGGACTTTAACTGGTGCGCCTAAAATCAAAGCGATGCAGTTAATCTATCAATTTGAACAGCAAAAACGTCACAGCTACGGCGGTGCGGTCGGCTATCTTACATCTGACGGTCGTTTTGATACCTGTATTGTGATTCGTTCTGCTTTTGTTCAAAATGGCATTGCCCATATTCAAGCAGGCTGTGGCGAAGTATTGGATTCTGATCCTCAAATGGAAGCGGATGAAACTCGCCATAAAGCAGCTGCAGTGCTTAAAGCTATCAAACAAATCAACACCCAAGCAAAATAAGGACGATAAATTATGGCTAATATTCTCTTTTTAGATAATTTTGATTCATTCACTTATAACTTAGTGGATCAATTCCGTGTGCTTGGGCATAACGTAAAAATTTATCGTAATGACACCAATTTAGAACAAGTGGTGCAAGAGGCATTAAATACACCGGATACGATTCTTGCACTTTCTCCTGGACCAGGTACCCCGGCAGAAGCAGGCATCTTACTCCCGCTCATTGAACGTTTAAAAAATGATGTGCCAATTATCGGGATTTGCTTGGGTCATCAAGCACTTATTCAAGCCTTTGGTGGAGAGGTTGTACATGCAGGCGAAGTATTACATGGTAAAGTATCGCGCATTCAACACGATAACCAAGCCATGTTCAAAGATATTGCCAACCCAATGCCTGTGGCACGCTATCACTCTTTAATGGGTAAAAATCTGCCTGACGAATTTATTGTCAATGCAGATTACAATGGTATTGTGATGGCGATTCGCCATAAAACCTTGCCAATTTGTGCTTTCCAATTCCATCCAGAAAGCATTCTTACTGTGCAAGGTTCGAAATTATTACAACAATCTGTGGAATGGTTATTAAACAGAGATTAAGGAAGAAAAATGATTACCGTATATGGATTAAAAGAAGTGCTTGCGCCTCGTCGTCAAGATATTGCAGAAGTAATTTATAACTGTTTAAACCTTGGTTTAGACATTCCTCGCGGAAAACATGCAATTCGTTTTTTATGTTTAGATAAAGAAGATTTCCTTTATCCTATCGATCGTAACGATGATTATACTGTTATTGAGATTAACCTCATGCAAGGTCGTATGGAAGGCACAAAAAAACGTTTAATCAAAATGCTCTTCAGCGAACTCGAATACAAAATTGGGATCAAATCTCACAACGTTGAAATTACAATTAAAGAACAACCTGCGCACTGCTGGGGCTTCCGTGGCATGACTGGCGATGAAGCACGCGATTTAGATTACGATATTTACGTATAAGGGACGAGATTATGCAAACGGCTCAATTATTAGAACAACTTTACAACGGAAAAACACTTAACAAAGAAGAAAGTGCGGTCATTTTTAATGCTATTATGCAAGGCGAACTGAATAACGAACAAATTGCTGCCATGCTGATTGCGTTAAAAGTACGTGGTGCCACTATTGATGAATTAAGTGGTGCGGTATCTGCGTCTTTGCAAAATGCCAAATCATTCCCTCGCCCTGACTACCCTTTTGCGGATATCGTGGGTACTGGCGGTGATGGTCAAAACACGATTAATATCTCTACTGCGAGTGCCATTGTTGCAGCCTCTATGGGTGCTAAAGTGGCTAAACACGGTAACCGTAGCGTATCAAGCAAATCCGGTGCTAGTGATGTATTAACTGCTCTTGGGGTGAATGTCAATGTCACGCCAGAACAAGCTCGTCAAGCACTTGATGATATTGGGGTATGTTTCTTATTTGCTCAACAATATCACAGTGGGTTTAAACATGTTGCCCCTGTTCGTGCGGCATTAAAAACACGTACGCTTTTTAATATTTTAGGTCCATTAATTAACCCCGCTCGCCCAACTTATCATTTGCTTGGCGTGTATGCCCCTGAATTAGTGAAAACCTATGCAGAAACTGCTGTTGCATTAGGCCATCAACATACTTTTGTTGTGCATGGTGCGGGTCTTGATGAAGTCGCGGTACACGGTGAAACTCAAGTGGCTGAAATTAAAAACGGTAAAATTGACTACTTCACCTTAACACCAGAAGATTTTGGTTTAAAAACACAATCTTTAGAAAGTTTACGTGGTGGCGAACCGCAAGAAAATGCCCAATATCTGACCGCGCTTTTACAAGGTAAAGGTAAAGCGGAACACGCTAATGCGGTAGCGGCGAATGTGGCATTATTGTTGAAATTATTTGGTCATGATGACTTAAAACAAAATGTTCAACATGTGTTGGCTCATCTTGCATCAGGCAAAGCGTTTGAGACATTACAACATTTAACAAGATATTAAGATAAAGGCTGATTTGATAAGCCACAATAAGAAGAAAGATTATGATCACGCAAGATTTCACCAAACCAATTGACTCTGCGACGGTGCTACAAAAAATCGTCTTAGACAAAGCACAATGGGTTAAGGCAAAGGAAGCTGAATTTCCGCTTTCACAATTTAAAGAAAACATTCAAAAATCTGACCGCTCTTTTTATGATGCGTTGGCTAAAGGCACACATCAAAAGCCCGCTTATATTTTGGAATGTAAGAAAGCGTCCCCTTCTAAAGGATTAATTCGTGATGAATTTAATTTAGACGAAATCGCCAATGTGTATAAACATTATGCATCAGCTGTTTCTGTGCTAACGGATGAGAAATACTTCCAAGGTAAATTTGACTATTTGCCGCAAGTACGTGACGTTGTCTCACAACCTGTATTGTGCAAAGATTTTATGATCAGCGAATATCAGGTTTATCTTGCACGCTACTATCAAGCTGATGCTATTTTATTGATGCTTTCAGTGGTGAATGATGAAACCTATCGAGTACTGGCTGATCTGGCGCATTCTCTTGGCATGGGCGTATTGACGGAAACCAGCAACGAAGAAGAGTTTGAACGTGCCCTTGCATTAGGTGCAAAAATTATCGGCGTCAACAATCGGAATCTTCACGATCTCACTGTTGATTTAAACCGCGTGGTAGAACTCACACAAAAATATGCTGATCGCATTCCTGCTGATGCACGTATTATCAGCGAATCGGGGATTTATAATCACAGCCAAATTCGTGATTTGCAAAAAGTGGCACATGGCTTTTTAATCGGTAGCAGCCTAATGGGCAGTGCAGATTTAAACAATGCTGTGCGTGAAGTGATTTTTGGAGAAAATAAAGTATGCGGTTTAACTCGCACGCAAGATGTCAAAGAGGTTTACGCAAACGGAGCATTATACGGCGGCTTAATTTTCGTCGAACATTCAAAACGCTGTGTGAGCCTACGCCAAGCCCAAGAATTAGTGACAGCATCACCACTTCGTTTTGTGGGCGTATTCCAGAATCAAGAAATTGATTTTATTGTAAAAATCGCTAAACAATTGCAGCTTTATGCCGTTCAGCTACATGGTTCAGAAACCGCTGAGTTTATTACCGCACTTCGTCACCAACTGCCTGAAGAAATACAAATTTGGAAAGCCATTTCGGTGAATACTGAAGCACAAAGTACGGTTAATTTTACGGATGATTTAAATATCACTCGCTATATTTTCGATAGCCAATCAGCTAATCAACAAGGTGGCACAGGAAAAACCTTTAATTGGTCACTCATTCCTGAAAACTTGAAACACAAAATTATTTTGGCTGGTGGCATTTCACCTGACAATATTGAACAAGCCATTAAGCAAGGTTGCTTAGGGGTGGATCTCAATTCTGGTGTAGAAACTGCCGCTGGCGTGAAAGATAGCGAAAAAGTGCGGTCAGTTTTTAAGACGATTTTGTCAAATTAATCTGATTGCTAAGGGGAAGTATTATGCAAAGAACAGCGTTAGTAACTGGCGCAACTGCCGGATTTGGTACGGCAATTTGTCGCACACTCATTGAAAATGGCTATCGTGTAATTGGCACAGGGCGCCGCGTAGCTCGTTTGGAACAATTACAACAAGAATTAGGTGATAACTTCCATTTTCTTGCCTTTGATATTTCAGATCGCCAAGCAACAGAAGATGCGTTCCATTCCCTTCCCGCTACTTGGCAATCCATTGATTTATTGGTGAATAATGCAGGTTTAGGATTAGGCTTAGAAAGTGCAGATAAAGCGAGTTTAGACGATTGGATGCAAATGATTGATACCAATATTAAAGGACTCGTCACCATCACTCGTCTTGTGTTACCACAAATGGTTAAACGCAATTCAGGTCATATTATTAATTTAGGCTCAATTGCAGGTACTTATCCTTATCCAGGTGGTAATGTATACGGTGGCACTAAAGCTTTTATCAAACAATTTAGTTTAAATCTTCGAGCCGATCTTGCAGGTACACAAATTCGCGTGTCCAATGTTGAACCCGGTCTTTGTGGTGGAACTGAATTTTCGAATATTCGCTTTAAAGGTGATGATGCCCGAGCTAAAAAACTCTATGAAAATGTAGAATATGTCAGCCCACAAGATATTGCTAATATTGTGTTATGGCTCAATCAACAACCTGAACATGTCAATATTAATCGTATTGAAGTGATGCCTACTGCACAAACCTTTGCACCACTTAATGTCGCAAGAATTCAAAAATAACAAGGAAATATTATGTCAGAAACCCTTTTAAATCCTTATTTCGGTGAATTTGGCGGAATGTATGTACCAGAAATTCTCGTACCGGTACTACAACAGCTAGAAAAAGCCTTTGTTGAAGCAAAAGACGATCCTGAATTCCAACGTGAATTTCAAGATTTACTTAAAAATTATGCGGGCAGACCAACCGCACTTACCCTTTGCCGTAATTTAACCAAAGGAACAAAAGCAAAAATTTATTTAAAACGTGAAGATTTACTTCACGGTGGTGCCCATAAAACCAATCAAGTATTGGGTCAAATTTTATTAGCGAAACGTATGGGTAAAACACGTATTATCGCAGAAACCGGTGCAGGCCAACATGGTGTGGCAACAGCTCTTGCTTGTGCAATGTTAGATATGCCTTGTCGTGTTTATATGGGTGCAAAAGACGTAGAACGTCAATCACCAAACGTCTTCCGTATGCGTTTGATGGGTGCAGAAGTGATTCCTGTACAAAAAGGTTCTTGCTCATTGAAAGATGCGTGCTGTGAAGCGATGCGTGATTGGTCAGCCAACTATGAAAACACCCATTATTTATTGGGTACAGCTGCAGGCCCTCATCCATTCCCAACCATTGTACGTGAATTCCAAAAAATGATTGGTGAAGAAACTAAACGTCAAATTTTAGAAAAAGAAGGGCGCCTACCGGATGCTGTTATTGCTGCAGTAGGTGGTGGTTCGAATGCGATTGGTATGTTTACAGACTTTATTGATGAAAAAAGTGTACGCTTAATTGGTGTAGAACCCGCTGGTCACGGCATTGAAAGTGGTGAACATGGTGCACCATTAGGTCATGCAAAAGTCGGTATTTATTTCGGTATGAAATCACCTTTAATGCAAACTGAAGATGGTCAAGTGGAAGAATCCTACTCTATTTCTGCTGGATTAGACTTCCCTTCTGTTGGCCCTCAACATGCTTATTTACAAAGTATTGGTCGTGCTGAATACCCAAGCATTACAGATGATGAAGCGTTAAACGCTTTCCAAGCATTAGCAAAACATGAAGGGATTATTCCTGCATTGGAAAGTTCTCATGCATTAGCACATGCGCTAAAAATGATTCATCAAGAACCGAATAAAGAACAAATTTTAGTGGTGAATCTCTCTGGTCGTGGTGATAAAGATATTTTCACCGTTGATAAAGTTTTAAAAGAAAAAGGAATGCAATAATGAGCCGTTTTGAAACTAAATTTGCAGAACTTGCAGCGAAAAAAGAAGGGGCTTTTGTACCTTTCGTTACATTATGCGATCCAACATTTGATCGCTCTTTTGAAATTATTTGCACGTTAGTCGAAAATGGCGCAGATGCTTTGGAATTAGGCTTTCCATTTTCTGATCCACTATTAGATGGTCCTGTTATCCAAGCGGCTAATAACCGTGCGCTCAATGCGGGCCATAGCACTGAAGACAGCTTTAAATTACTCGCTAAAGTGCGGTCAAAATATCCGGATATTCCGATTAGCTTACTCCTTTGTGCGAATTTAATTTTTGCGAAAGGCTTAGATAATTTCTATCAACGCTGTGCAGAAGTCGGCGTGGATGCAGTTTTAGTGGCAGATATTCCACTATTGGCAAAAGAAGACTATGTTCAAGCTGCTAAAAAGCATGGTATTCAACCTGTCTTTATTTGCCCACCAAATGCTGATGCTAAAACGGTACAAGGTGTTGCTGAAAACAGCGAAGGCTATACCTATTTAGTTTCTCGTGCGGGTGTAACAAGCGCAGAGAATCAAGCTCATGCCGCAAACTTAGATACACTTGTAGAACAACTCAAAGCCCACAAGGCTCCACCAATTCTACAAGGTTTTGGTATTGCTCAACCTGCTCAAGTGAAAGAAGCGCTTCAACTGGGTGCAGCAGGCGCAATTTCAGGATCCGCGACAGTAAAAATCATTGAGCGAAACTTAGATAATCAGGCTCAATGCTTATCTGAACTTGCCGAGTTTGTTCGCAATATGAAAGCAGTAACAAAATAATTATAGAAATTTTTTTATATTACAGCTTAAGGAACCCCAAAAATGTCTTTTCTAGTGCCTTTTCTGAGGAAACAATTCGCTTTCTGGCGTATTTTTCTTTACTTTCTAGCTTTTACTACACTTTATGCTAGATTGGTATCTCAATCCTTCTTCTCAAACTTCTCTTACCCTACAGGGGTAGGCGTCTTAAGTAATTCAGTTTTATTTGGCTATACTGCTTATTTTTTGGGAAGTGCGCTTTTTTTAATTTACTTTATGCTGATTTGGGGAATATCCACCGGATTTATTCTTGGATTGTGTCAATTTAGGAGAAGCGTTAAAGGCATTCTTAGTGCAACCATTATCGGAACACTCACCGCTGGAATTTCTTTTTATATCATAGCAAACGATGTTAACGATGTTAACCTTTACCTCTGCCTTTTCCATGGTGCATTAGCTGCAATTTTTGGCCTAATCGCTTTTCCAAATAAAGCGGGAATTCTCTTAGAATTCCAAATCATGCATAAAATACTGCCTAAGGCTGTTTCAACGGGAGTAAATCTAACTAACCAAGTCATAGAGAAAAAAGGCTTTGCCTCTTACCGTTGGTTAATTCCTCTTGTATTTACTTTGCTTGGCACTATTATTTTTGGAATCACATCCATATTATTAACGCAAGTGACAGATCTAGCTAGCATCATAACATTAATGCTTTTAATGATGATTATTGCTGCATTTCCGATGTTATTCACTGGTCTTACCGTCATGTTTGCACGATTCCACAAGAATTTTCGCCATCTTGCCTTTAGCGTTCTGATTGGTGTGTTATATTACAGTTTGGTTGCTTATTTATTTAATGATAGTAATATTGAAGAATTCAGATTGTTTGCAATACAAAACTACATAGCCTTAATCATTGCCATTGTTTTATCCGCATTGATTTCATTCAAAAAGATTGTGCCAATTAACAAAATTCAATAAACAAAAAAGTGCGGTTAATTTTAACCGCACTTTTGTTTTTCTTTCATTAATCCACAATTCGTAAATAAGATGCTGATTTCTGTGGTTTCTTTTCAGCTTTAGGCTTATCTACCGCTTCTGCAAAGCTTAATGGCTGTTCGGATGTTGGCTCACGATTGAGCTCATCGTAAATGTCTTCTGGCTCAAACATCACACCATCACCATTTTCACGTGCATAAATAGCTAAAGCGGCACCCATCGGAATATATAACTCACGAGCAACACCTTTGAAACGTGCATTAAACTGAATAAAATCATTGGTTAATTGCAAATTCCCCGTTGCTCCCGCAGAAAGATTTAAGACGATTTGCCCATCTTTCACGTATTCTACAGGTACATTGGTACCATAATAATTAGCATCCACCACCAAATATGGGGTGAAATCGTTATCCACTAACCAATCATGATAGGCTCTTAGTAAATAAGGGCGTTTTGGAGAAGGCGTGTGGGTCATTATTTATCATCCATTAAATTTTTAGGTGCAGCTTCACCTACAGATTGTAAGAATGAATCACGGCTAAATACACGATCCATATAGCCTTTGATTGCTTTGCTTCCTGTGCCACTGAATTCCACGCCCATATTACGTAGTTTCCATAATAATGGTGCAACGTAGCAATCGACTAAGCCAAACTCTTCACTCATAAAATAAAGGGTTTGTTGGAAGATAACCGATACCGCCAACAATTCTTCTTTTAACTGTTTTAACGCTTCTTCACGTTCAACTTCTGTGCCTTTTTCAGCAATTTCTAATGTTGGGTACCAATCTTGTTCGATACGTAACATTAAAAGACGGCTTTTCGCACGAGAAACCGGATAAACTGGCATAAGTGGAGGATGTGGAAAACGCTCATCAAGATATTCCATAATGATGCGTGAGCTGAATAATACTAAATCACGATCCACCAACGTTGGTAATGTACCGTAAGGATTTAATTCCATTAAATCTTCTGATAATGCTTGCAGATCAACTTCTTCGTTTTCGTAAGCGACACCTTTTTCAGCTAAAACAATTTTTACCTGATGGCAGTAAATGTCATTTTTATTTGAAAAAAGAGTCATTACTGAACGTTTACTTGATGCATTGGACATTTATCCCTCCGAAGATCCAAACTAACTTATATACTTCTACTAAAAATGGGCGATTATTTTAACATAACCGGTAGTAAATTGCTAACTATTTCTTATTTTTACTTTAAAATCAAATAATTACAAACGTATATAAGAAATCAAAGAACGGTAATTTTTAATTAATTTGTTTTTTACAGACATAAAAAAAGCAGAGATTGCTCTCTGCTTTCTTGAAACGATAATAAAAAATTAACGTTTGGAGTATTGTGGACGACGACGTGCTTTGTGTAAACCAACTTTTTTACGTTCAACGCGACGTGCGTCACGAGTAACGAAGCCAGCTGCACGAAGAGCAGGACGTAAAGTCTCATCATATTCCATTAATGCACGAGTGATACCGTGACGGATTGCACCCGCTTGACCAGAAATACCACCACCTTTAACAGTGATGTATAGGTCTAATTTATCAGTTAATTCCACTAATTCTAACGGTTGACGTACGATCATACGAGCTGTTTCGCGACCGAAATATACGTCTAATTCACGTTGGTTGATAGTGATTTTACCACTGCCCGGTTTGATAAATACACGAGCTGAAGAGCTTTTGCGGCGACCAGTGCCGTAGTTTTGATTCTCTGCCATTTCCTAAACCTCGTGATTAAATGTCTAATACTTGTGGTTGTTGTGCTGCGTGTTGGTGTTCTGCACCCGCATACACTTTTAATTTACGGAACATTGCACGGCCTAATGGACCTTTTGGCAACATACCTTTAACCGCAATTTCAATCACCGCTTCAGGACGGCGAGCGATCATTTCTTTGAAAGTCGCTTGTTTGATACCACCTACATAGCCAGTGTGCCAGTAGTAAAGTTTATCTGTTTCTTTACGACCAGTTACTGCCACTTTGTCTGCGTTGATAACGATGATGTAATCACCAGTATCTACGTGTGGAGTGTACTCAGCCTTGTGTTTACCACGAAGACGGCGTGCTAATTCAGTAGCTAAACGACCTAAAGTTTTACCTGTCGCATCTACCACATACCAGTCACGTTTTACTGTTTCCGGTTTTGCTACAAAAGTTTTCATTAATTAATTACCAAAATATAAGTTTGATACCCAGTGTTCCATATTGTTTGAAACACAACCATTAATCTTAATCTCCACCCCTTCGAGTGTGATCTCGATAAAATAATGCACGGTGGGAATCCGTGCATTTACAGGGTCGTCGTATTATACCTATTTTTAGAAAAAATGCTAACTTTTTGTGCAAATAAATTGATTTTCTTTTAAAATACAACGCGTAATAAATAATCATTAATTTCATTCATCATTTTGATGAAATCATTGAAATTGACGCATATTAGTTCTTATCTTATGATAAGCGCATTCTAATAAAAAATGTAAGAAGGCATGCTATGAGCTACGCAAACGAAATTAACACATTAAATCAACATCTTGCTGATACTAACAAAAAAATCAATGTCTCCTTTGAATTCTTTCCGCCTAAAAATGAAAAAATGGAAAGCATGCTTTGGGATTCCATTCATCGCTTAAAAGTATTAAATCCTAAATTTGTCTCCGTCACCTATGGCGCAAACTCTGGGGAACGTGATCGTACACATAGCATCGTGAAAGCTATTAAAGCAGAAACTGGCATAGAAGCTGCACCACATTTAACGGGTATTGATGCCACACCTGAAGAATTAAAAGAAATTGCAAAAGATTATTGGGATAGCGGTATTCGTCGCATTGTAGCTTTACGCGGTGATGAGCCAAAAGGCTATGCTAAAAAACCTTTCTATGCGGCTGATTTAGTTGAACTACTCCGCTCCGTAGCTGATTTTGATATCTCCGTTGCAGCATATCCTGAGGTTCACCCTGAAGCAAAATCAGCACAAGCAGATTTAATCAATTTGAAACGTAAAATTGATGCGGGCGCTAATCATGTCATTACTCAATTCTTCTTTGATATTGATAGTTATCTTCGCTTCCGAGACCGCTGTGCATCCATTGGTATTGAGGCTGAAATTGTTCCGGGTATTCTACCTGTCACTAACTTCAAACAACTTCAAAAAATGGCATCATTTACGAATGTAAAAATTCCAGCATGGTTGGCTAAAGCATATGAAGGATTAGATGATGATCCTACTACTCGTAATCTCGTCGCGGCGAGTGTGGCAATGGATATGGTAAAAATCCTTTCTCGTGAAGGCGTGAATGACTTCCACTTCTACACATTAAATCGTAGTGAACTCACTTATGCGATTTGCCACACATTAGGCATTCGCCCTACAACAAATCCATAAAGAAAAAGTGCGGTTAAAATTAACCGCACTTTTTTTATTTCCACTATACTCGTCTAACTTGCCAAAAAGCTTTTTTCCAATAAGGGCTATTCATCGAAGAATAAATCACGCCACCTTTAGTTGAAGCGTGTAAAAATTTATCTTCTTTCACATAAATCCCCACATGATAGCCATTTGGTCCGCGTCCCGTTTTAAAGAAAATTAAATCGCCTGTTTGGATATCTTCTTTACGAACAAGTTTTCCGTAACCCGCTTGATCTTTCGTCGTTCGAGGAAGGTTGATATTAAAACGATCAATAAAGGTTTTTTGCACAAAACCAGAACAATCAATACCACCACGAGACTGCCCACCTAACACATAAGGTGTACCCGCCCATTCGTATTGTTGTTCACTTAACATGGCAATCGCTATAATCGGATCTCCAATCTGACCTTTATAGTTCATAGCATATTCTTCACGAACACCACTTGAACAAGCAAAAAGCAAAAAACTTCCTGCGACTAAAAAAGCACATTTAATCTTATTCATGTTCAATCCTGACAAAAGTGCGGTCAAAAACGACCGCACTTTTATTACTATTGTTTTGGCTTGGTATTTTCCACGCGAGCACGTAATTTCTGCCCTGGCTTGAATGCCACTACACGGCGCGCAGAAACAGGAATGCTTTCACCTGTTTTTGGATTACGCCCTGGACGGGAAGCTTTATTACGAAGTTCAAAATTACCAAAACCGGATAATTTCACTTCACCACCAGATTCTAACGATAAACGAATTTCCTCAAAAAAGTCTTCCACTAATGCTTTAGCTTCCGCTTTTTGTAATTGATACTTATCTAATAAGTATTCAGTAATATCAATTTTTGTAATCGTTGCCATGTTAGTCTCCTGTTTAGTCTCTAAGCTCCGCATTAAAGCGTTGTTTAACTTCGTTTAATACAGCAGAGATTACCGCATTAATCTCATCATCTTCAAGCGTTTTTTCATTATCTTGAATGGTTAAACTGATTGCTAAGCTCTTATGTCCGCTAGCAACGCCAATGCCTTGATATACGTCGAATAAATTGACTTGTGTTAATTTTTCTCCGCCGGCTTGTTTACATGCTTCGATAATATCGCCTGCTGGCACATTATCAGCAACGACTAAAGCTAAGTCACGACGGTTTGCTGGGAATTTTGAAATCTCTTTAGCTTGAACCACACGACGATTTGCAATGGCATCCCATAAAATTTCAAAAACAACCGCTTTGCCATTTAATCCTAATTTTTGAGCGATAAGTGGATGAATAGTTCCAATAAAACCAATTTCTTTTCCATCTAATTCAATTGAAGCAGATTGTCCTGGGTGCAATGCACTGTGTGCTTTTGCCACAAACTTAACACGACTCCCCACTTCAGTGAGAGAAAGAATGCTTTCTAAATCACCTTTAAGATCAAAGAAATCAACATTTTCGGCCTTACCTGTCCAAGATTCAGATTTAGCGGTACCTGTAATTACACCAGCAAGAACAAACTCTTGGCGAATGCCAAATTCTGCATTAGCATCAGGAACAAAACGTAATCCCGTTTCAAATAAACGCACGCGATTTTGTTGACGATTTTGGTTGTATAGTACCGCACCTAGTAATCCACTTAACAATGAAACGCGCATTGCTGACATTTCAACTGAAATTGGGTTTGGCAATACAAGCGCTTCAATTTCTGGATGAAGTAAAGTCTGTACTTTTGGATCAACGAAGCTATAAGTAATCGCCTCTTGATAATCTGCATCCACAAGTGCGGTCTTAATTCTGCTTAATTCTAAATCGGCTTCTTTATGCTCACGCATACGAAGATGCGCTAATGGTGCGTTATTTGGAATGCTGTTATAGCCATAAATACGTGCCACTTCTTCAATGAGATCTTCTTCGATTTCAATATCAAAACGCCAGCTTGCAGAAGTTACGGTCCAAACATCATTAGCATATTTCACGGCGAAACCTAAACGCTCAAAAATCTCGGTCACGGTTTCAGTTTCGATATAATGACCTAATAAGCTATCTAATTTTTCACGACGTAAAGTGACTTCATTGACTTTTGGTAAATATTGCTCGCTCACGACTTCACAAATTTCGCCGGCTTCACCACCACAAATTTCAAGTAACAATGCTGTTGCTCTTTCCATCGCGTGACGTTGTAGCGTAAAATCAACACCACGTTCAAAACGATGTGAAGAATCTGTGTGTAAACCATATTGTCTTGCACGTCCAGCAATCGCTAATGGTGCAAAGAATGCGGCTTCTAAAATCACATCTTTTGTTGTTTCAGCATCAACACCACTTGCTTGACCACCAAAGATACCCGCCATTGCGAGTGGACCAGTTTGGTCTGCGATCAGTAAAGTATTCGGTTGTAATTTTGCGGTTGTACCATCTAATAAAACAAGTTCTTCTCCGTTATTGGCTAAACGTACTTGAACAGGTTGAGCTACTTTTGATGCATCAAAAGCATGCATTGGTTGACCTAATTCAAGTAAAACATAGTTGGTAATATCCACAATAGGATCGATAGAACGAATACCACAACGACGTAATTTTTCTTGTAACCAAATTGGTGATTGCGCTTTAACATTCACATTTTTCACCACGCGCAATAAATAACGAGGGCATGCTTCTGGTGCTTTTAATTCAATTTGAACTTTATCTGAAATCGTTGCAGGTACGGCATCAAAGTGCGGTTGATTAACAACTTGTTTATTCACCACACCAACTTCACGTGCAACACCTGCAATACTTAAACAATCTGCACGGTTTGGCGTTAAGCTGATTTCAATTGCTTTATCATCTAAATCTAAATATTCACGTAGATTTTTACCCACTGGTGCATCTAACGGTAGCTCAATAATACCATCTGCATCTACATCAATGCCTAATTCAGAGAATGAGCAAAGCATCCCTTCTGAAGGTTGGCCACGTAATTTAGTTTTCTTAATTTTAAAATCACCAGGTAATACCGCACCTTCAGTTGCACATGCCACTTTTAAACCTTGACGGCAATTTGGTGCACCACAAACGATATCTAATAAACGGTCGCCACCAACATTTACTTTAGTGACACGTAATTTGTCTGCATCTGGGTGTTGAGCACATTCAACAACTTCACCTACAACCACACCGGTAAAGTCACCAGCTACCTTTTCAACGCCATCAACTTCTAAGCCAAGCATCGTGATTTGATCACATAACTGCTCTGTTGAAATTGATGGATTAACCCATTCTCTCACCCAATTTTCGCTAAATTTCATTATCTCTGTATCCTTTATTGATGAACGTGTTACGTTCTAAATTAATCATTATCGTCAATTTAACCCAACGGTTAATTACTTAAATTGTTTTAAAAAACGTAAGTCGTTTTCAAAGAATGAACGCAAATCTGTGACGTTGTAGCGTAACATGGTTAAACGCTCAACCCCCATGCCTACTG
>ERZ773072.68-NODE-68-length-58129-cov-20.187623_pt1 | contig 58129 bp, 40 predicted proteins | sample MGYA00580617_ERZ773072 | MGnify/ENA primary metagenome ERZ773072 (study PRJEB29015, sample SAMEA2737970) | human oral metagenome | biome: human oral; feature: human-associated habitat; material: dental | place: China | collected 2122 ...
AAGAAAGATAGTAACGGTCGCCCTAATAAGCCTAGACACGAGAAGTGGTTCTATGCCTGGATTATTGGGATTGCTGTGCTAGGAGGAACCTGGGCTTTCTTCCTGCCTATAGCAATCAACTCAGGTTTCGGTAAAGATGATGATGGTGCCGCCCTCCGCCAGGCTCTTATCTATACAACTGGTGGAATTTTAGGCGTTATTACTTTAGGCGAAACGCATCGCAAGAATACTTTTGAAAAAACTAAGAACGATCAGGATCATACTCGGCAGGTACATGCTGAACGACGTAGCCGATATACCAAAGCAATTGAACATCTATTCAACGAGAATATTTCTGTTCGCCTTGGCGGTGTTTACGCTCTTGCTGGTTTAGCTGATGAGTGGTTGACTGATGAGAAGACTCTTCGCATCGACAAGGAACGCCACAAAGAAGGCCAGGTCATTATTAATACCCTCTGCAGCTATATCCGTTCCTCTTTTAATCTTGCTTCAAAGACAAAAGATCTGTCTCAGAACAAAACACCAGAAGATTATGAGGGTGGGGTTCAACAGTTCGTCAAAGACCGCGCGAAACTCCGTGAAGAACAAGAACTGCGGCTAGCAATTCTGGAAGCGATCAAGACTCGGCTAAACGGCGGTGCTCGTATCCATAGTGATGGAACTCAGGAAATCTTAAAGGGTCTGTGGTCAGATTTTAACTATGATTTCTCAAACGCAGTTTTCTTTTACCCTGTTAGTTTTAACAATAGCTATTTTGGCGCTTCCCCAAACTTCTCCGGCGCGGAATTCACCGAGAACGCTAACTTCTCCAAGGTGGAATTCACCAAGGACGCTGACTTCTCCAAGGTGGAATTCACCAAGGACGCTAAATTCTCCGGGGCAAAATTCACCAAGGACGCTACCTTCTTCAGGGCGAAATTCACCAAGGACGCTTACTTCTCTTGGGCGGAGTTCACCGCCGCTACCTTCTACGGAGCAAAATTCGCCGAGAACGCTAACTTCTACGGAGCAAAATTCGCCGAGAACGCTAACTTCTCCGGGGCAAAATTCACCAAGAGTGCTAGCTTTTTCAGGACGGCCTTCCAAATTGAACCAATATTTGTAGATATTCGATGGGGCAAAACCTATAAAGCAAAATTTTCTCATAGGGCTAATCCAGAAGATTATAACTTCAAAGTTTCGCACAATAGCCCCTACAAAATTGAGACTAAGGAACAGGAGCATAACGGTATAAAGTTCGTTATTCCCGAGGACGCAGAACTTTTTGACCCCGACGAACCTTCCGAGCAGGGCAACAATGACGGCAACTAAAATTTTCCTAGACGCAAAATGATGCTTTAGAGCCTCTATACTTGCAAACAAAGACATCTGGTTGCCTGCGTAAAGGAGCATCCCAAGTATGGCGGAAGCATCAAGAAACAATACGGGAGTCAGCTCTTCTGCCCCTGTTAGTGCCTTTGAGAGTTTTGTCAGTGAGCACTTTGTACGGCTTCTAGTGGGGATCGCCGTTGGAGGCGGAGCTCTGGCATTCCTTGTACCTTGGATGCTCTACATTGCAGGCATAACCGGTGAGGCCGATACGAATCTTCGCCTTCACATCCTCTACGTTACCGGCGGTATTATTGCCGTTCTGGGGCTCGGGGAAACACGCCATAAAAATACGACGGACAGGGCTAAAGCACTCAGCGAACAAGCCCGTCAGTTCAATGAGACCATCGCAAAAGAGCGCGAAAAAATCGAGGCAGAAAAAGCCAAAAATGAGCAGAACCATATACGGCAGGTACATGCTGAGCGGCGTAGTCGGTACACTACAGCAATCGAGCAGCTTTCCAACAGGGAAAATGCCACAACCCGACTCGGTGGTGTTTATGCGCTTATTGGCCTGATTGACGAATGGCTCGCAGACGGTGCCCTTCTCATCAATAAGGAACGCCGCAAAGAAGGTCAGGTCATTATTAACAGTCTTTGTGCATATATCCGCTCCCCGTTTCCCCCTGCAGAACGCACCGAACAGCTAGATGAGGAATACACGAAAGACCTGCAGAACGACTTCCGTGGAGATACAGAAAAATTTGATGCAGACAAGCGAGCTTTTACCCGAGATAAAGCCGCGTTAGAAGAAGAACGCCAGATACGCCAAAACATTATCAAAGAGATGCGCGAGCACCTACTCGACGCCGAAGAACCAGGCACATGGTCGGCTTTTGATTACAATTTCTCAAACACATATTTCTTCTACCCTGTAGATTTTAGTGACAGCCATTTTGGTGCTTCATCAGATTTCACCCTAGCGACATTCACGGAGAAAGCTGACTTCTTCATGGCGGCATTTGCTGGAGAGACTGACTTCTCCAAGGTGACTTTCATTCAGGATGCTGATTTCTACGGAGTAAAATTCACCAAGCGCGCTGATTTCTGTAAAGCACCCTTCGGCGGAGAGGCTAATTTCTTTGATGGGGCGTTCCTTCAGGGAGCAGACTTCTCTGAAGTGAAATTCACCGGGGACGCAAACTTCTCCCGGGCAAATTTCACCGAAGGTACCGACTTCTTCAAGGCGACTTTCACCGGAGACGGAACCTTTTACAAAGCGAAATTCAATGGACCTCTTCTCTTCTCCAGGGCTCTCTTTATGAGAAACGCGACCTTCTCCAAAGCAAAATTCGGTAAAGAGGCTAACTTCTTTATGACGGTTTTCACCAAGGAAGCAGATTTCTCCGGCTCAAAATTCAGCGGACATGCTAGTTTCTTCGAAGTAAAATTCTCCAGCAGCGCTAACTTTTTCAAAACAAAATTTGCCGAGAACACACGCTTCTCTGAGGCACAATTCAACGGACCCACTAATTTTTCTATAACCATTTTTCACAGTAAGCCAGAATTCGCAAATACCCCGGATAAAAACTATAAAGCGAAGTTCTCTCACAAGACTGCCCCAGCGGACTATAGCTTTAAGACAGCGGCAAAAAGCCCCTATAAAATTGAGACCAGGGAGCAGGAGCATAACGGCGTTAAGTTCATCATCCCTGAGGACGCAATGCTTTTTGATCCGGATAATCCTTTTGCGTGGGCAGAGCCCGCAGGCGACTAAGTCCACCTTGAATAACGCTGCTTGGGGCGTATCACCCACCCTCTGGGGGCCGGTCATACGCCAAATGCTGCGTTATTCGCGAATCCGGCATATCCGGGGCTGAGGTAAGGGCGGGTGTTGAGGCGAGCGCTAATACGCGATGGTACCGAAGTGGCGGCTAAGGCTATCGGCGCGGCGGGATGTCTAGTACCATCTGAGGTAACGCCAAACAGACAACACCCCCCTTGCACACACCAAGAAAGAATCACCATGACCCGCTACTACACTTCCGTTATCGTGTTTATGTTCGCCCTGCCGATTGGTACTCTCCTGTTCGGTGGTTTTGGCTCCGGGCGGGGGTTTGCGGCAGGCGCGGCTGTTGCAACCATCTGCGCCATATTCACCTACATTTTCTGGCCCAAGCTGAAGGATAATTCCGCGCCGGGGCAGGATTCTTCGGGTACGTCACAGGACTCACCCGAATAATGCACTTTTGGGCGTATCGCCCACCCTCTAGGGTTGGGTAATACGCCAGATGCTGCGTTATTCGTGGGGCTACAAAGATGGGAAGCAACTACTAGATGCTGAGTACGTATTACATAGGCTATGAAGGTATCAGGAAGAGTGCCCTCACCTGGCAGGGTTTACGTTGGGGGCTCGCGCAGGGATACATTAGCCGCGCGGATATTCTGTGGTATGCCTCTGACCGGCTGGAGGAAGACTCCAGCGACCTGGAATACGAGCTCTACCAGTGCAAACCCGACCACACCTACCGGGTTGATGGGATTCTGGCCGAACTCGCGCAGCACGAAGACTCTCCCGAGCTCACCGACCCTGACCCCGGAAGCGCCGACCCCAGCCACGCGCTCTGGCTGTACCTGCTGCTCAAACATGTGTATGAGCACCGCAAGAACTTTGACGACCCGCTGGGCGAGGTAGAAATTCTTCACGCCGATTTTGGCTACCCCAAGGATGTGACCCCGTTCGTGCGATACATGCCCCCGACCGGCTATGACCCTTCAACGTACACTCGCCAAGAGAACATCGACAGACTCTATGCTCTGTGGGAGGCGTACTTGCGCGAGGCTAAAACCCGTTTTGAGGTGTAACAGCCAAAACTTGCCTGCCTATCTAGAAGAGTTTTTTGCATTCAGAAGCGATAAGCTCTTCTGAATGCAAAAAACTCTTCTGAATAGAAACGACGCTTCAGCAGGCAGCCCTCATACCGCTGCCTTTCCGGTGCCGCTGGCATACACTTAAAACCATGTACCGCATCATGACTGTCTGCACCGGAAATATTTGCCGCTCCCCCGTGGGCGAGTACCTGATTCGTGAGCACGCGCGCCAGGCGGGGCTTGAGGTTGAGGTCGCGTCCTCCGCCATCACGGACTACGAGATCGGCAACCCCATCGACACCCGCGCCGGGCGCATACTCACCGCGCGCGGCATCGACCCCAGCGGGCACCGCGCATCCAGATTCGTTGCTGAAGACTTCGACCGCTACGACCTGATTCTGGCGATGGACACCCCGCACTACCTGCACCTGAAGCAGCTTGCGCGCACCGAAGACGACAAAGCCAAAATCCGTATGATGCGCTCCTTCGACCCCGCAATGGCGGGCAAAAACCTGGACGAGCTGGGCATCTACGACCCCTGGTACGGGCAGATGCGCGACTTCGAGTACACGACCGAGCTTATCGACACTGCGGCGCGGGCACTAATCGCGGGTCTTGCCGCCGAGGGCGACGCCGCGTGAGCGACCAGTTTCGGGGCCTCATGGATGATTTGCTGCCCCGCATTATCAGCGGCCCGCGCCCGTACATTATTGCGGTGGACGGGCGCAGCGGCAGCGGTAAAACCACTCTCGCGCGGCGCCTTGCCGCCACCCTGCGGCAGCACCCGGCGCAGGGCGGGCCGCTGACGGTGCTGGAGTTATCCCTTGAGAACATGTACCCCGGCTGGGACGGTCTGGAGGCCGGTGTGGAGCAGTGGGTGCGGCTCAGCGCCAGCCTGGCCAAGCACGTCCCCGGCAGCTACACCCCCTGGGATTGGGAGCAGAACCGCCCGGCCCCACCAGTCACTGTGCTCCCGGATGCCGCGCCGGTGATCGTGTGCGAAGGGGTGGGGGCGCTCTGCGGGGCGTTCAACTACGGTGTGCTGGTGCAGGCCGGTACCGGGGTGCGGTATGAGCGGGCGATGGCGCGCGACGGGGAAACCTACCGGCCCTACTGGAACATGTGGGCCGCGCAAGAAGAGCAACTATTCGAGGATTACGGCTCGTACTACATCACCAGCCCCGGCTGGGCTGAGGGGCCCAACTGGGTGTACCGCACCGGGTAGCGAACCGGCTTGGGCTGGTTCCGCCGCCTTAACGCCCACCACACCGGAAGAGGTGCAGGTCACGCATCCACTGGCTTACGGTGCATAAGTCACCGCCGCTAGACTGGATGAGTGCGTTTCTAGCCGGGTGTACCCGCCCGCCCCACGAAGCAGCAGGCAGGCCCGGCGCCGTTACGCATCCCCAAAATTTAGAAAGCATACAGTACACCAGTGTCTACGTCACAGACCAATACTCAGCACCCCAACCACGCGAAGCCCTCATTCGGGCTTTCCCCGGCAACTATTGTCACCCTGGCGGCGCTCACCGCCATCGCCCCGCTGGGCATCGACATGTATATCGCCTCACTGCCGACCATTGCCGAGGAGCTGCACACCACCGAGGCCGCCGCCTCCATGACCCTCAGCGCCTTCATGATAGGCATGGCGCTCGGGCAGCTTATAATCGGCCCGCTCTCCGATAAAACCGGGCGCCGCACCCCGCTGCTGATCGGCTCAGCCGTGTGCTTCGCTGCCACGGCGCTATGCGCCTTCTCCCCCACCATTGAGGTGTTCATTGCGGCACGTTTTCTGATGGGCTTCAGCGGCTCAGTCGGCGCGGTACTGGCCCGCTCCATCGTCGCCGACACCACGAAGGGGCTGGCCACCGCCAAGCTCATGGGCATCATGATGATGATTAACGGGTTCGCCCCCGTGCTGGCGCCGCTCTTTGGCGGGTGGGTGCTCTCATGGGGTACGTGGCGTTCAGTGTTTAACGTGCTGACCGTCATTACCGGTGCCCTCATGCTCGCCGTCATCTTTATTCTGCGGGAAACCCTGCCCGCCGAAAAACGCTACCAAGGCACCGCGCTGAGCGTGTACTCCGAGATTCCGAAAGTGTTCAGGATCCGCCGGTACATGGGGTTCTCACTGACCATGTGCTTCGCGTTCGGGGCGCTCTTCTCGTACATTTCGGGCTCAACCTTTGTGCTGCAGAAAATCCTGGGGCTTGACGCTGGGCAGTACACTCTCGCGTTCGGCGTGAACTCCCTGGGCATTGTGGCCATGAGCTCGCTGGCGACCGCGCTGGTGGGGAAGGTCGCCCAACGCACCATCGTGAATGTTGGTGTGAGCGCCCTGCTGGTTGTTTCGGTGCTGCTCACCGGTTCGTTCCTCATCGGGATTTCGCTGTGGCCCACCCTGGTTCTGCTGTTCTGCCTCACCTGCTCGGTGGGCCTGATCTTCGGTAACGCCTCGGCGCTGGCACTGAACGAGGCACGCCACATGGCGGGCAGCGCATCCGCCGTCATGGGAACCATTCAGGCGCTTCTGGGCGGGGTTGCAGCGCCTCTGGTGTCGCTCGGCGGCGAGGGCGCCTACCTGCCGATGGCGTTCTCAATTCTGGGGTTTGCGGTACTGACCGGGATCACACTCTTTTCAACCCCGCGCAAAGACTCCGACTACGCGGCAGATGGCGGCGCGGGCGGGCACTAGCCCTCTCCTTGCATCACACGTGTTAATACGCTGATGCGTGAGAAGCGGGTTTTTGCCGAGAAGGTGAGAAAATATCACCTTTTCGAGCAGAAACCCGCTTCTCCTCGTAATCACCCTAGCTGCTGGTATCCTGATAAATCCTAAGATTTTAAGGAGGCTGACCGTGAGCACTAACGAAAACCTCACAAGTGCAGAGATCATCAAACGGTTCAACCACTTCTACGACTGCTGGCTGGATTCGATCACCATAACCTATGCAAAGGGAACAGCTGTTCGTCTGCGATTCTGCGCGGTGGACCGGAACCATGTAGACGGCGGCTGGGAGAAGGCCGCTACCGACGACGTCTGGCGGTACGTCACCGTAACCCTGGAAGATATTTCGGACTACCGGGTGCAAGGCCCGTTCATCAGCATATGCAGCGGAGTTCATGTTCTCGAACGGGACGGCAAAATCGGGCTCGACATCGAGGGGGACAACGACAACCCCGAAACCTTCGAGGACATCGCCGAAGCAGACATATACTTTATCGCCGAAAACGCCACCTGGGAGCTGGGCCCGCTCGGCGTACACTGCTGTGAAGGCACGTGAGCCACTACACTGGAAACATGACTAGTTCCGTGATACTCCTAAATTCAGAGAACCCGCAAGGCGTTTCCGTAGACCCCGCCCAGCCGCTTATCGGCGTGGAAGACCAAGGATTTACCCGTGGTGACGGCGTTTTTGAGACCATGCTCGCTGTCAATCGGCGGGTGCGAAAACTTGATATGCACCTCACCCGACTCGAATCTTCGGCGCGTATGCTCGACCTGCCCGAACCTGACCTGCACCAGCTGCGGGATGCGCTGGCGGGCCTCCTCGACCAGGCCGTGCCCGGCGCCCACACGGAACTCGGCGAAGAGCATATCGTCAAAATCATTATCTCGCGCGGGCTGCCGCATGCCTCTGCGGGAATGCCCGCCGGGCCGTACACGCTGCTAATCGCGTCCCCGGTACCCGAAACTACCGTGAACCAGCGGCAGAACGGGGTGAAGGCCATGCTGCTGCCGCGCGGGCACGACCCCGCCGACAACACCGCATACCCGTGGCTGCTGGCGGGCGCGAAAACCCTCTCATACGCGGTGAATATGGCGGTGCTGCGGTACGTTCACTCCCACGGCGCGGACGACGCGATTTTTATGACCGACAACCGCCGCATTCTGGAGGGGGCAACCTCATCGGTGCTCATGGCGCGCATTGAGCACGGGAAGAAAATGCTGTACACCCCCGAACCGAACCACGGGATACTGCCCGGCACCACACAGGGCGCTATTTTTGAGGCGGCGCGGCGCGACGGCTGGGAGCTGGGCTACGGCCCGCTGTACCCGCAGGACCTTTTTGAATCTGACGGGGTGTGGCTCTCATCCTCGGTGCGGCTGCTCGCACCCGTCACACGGCTTAATGGGACCGCCCTGACGCACGATCCACAGCTGACCCACCAGTTCTTGGAATACCTGGCACAGGGGTAGGCTGGCGCACCGTCCGCAGAAGGCTAGGATCTCTAGGCAGAATAAGAGACCTAGCCTTCTGCGCGTGCTGTGGGCTCGGTGCAGCCGCACTACCTGCTGGCAAGAACACGGCGGGCCCGGCCCATCACGTATGCAGAGGCCGGGAGCTGTTTAGAAGTCCTCCCCAGATTCTTTTTTCTGCGACTCCACCAGCTCATCTTCAATGGCGCGGTTTTCCTCTTCTTCCTTATTTTTCACCTTGGGGGTGCGCTTAAAAAACCGGGCCGTATCCTGGCTGGCGGCCGCGTGCAGACGCGGAAAGAAAATATACGCCACCGCAAAAGCCGAAACAATCGCGCAACCCCCCGAGACGAGAATCCCAGCCCCCAGCAGCTCATACAGGTAGAAGAAGAACACGAGCAAGCCGAAACGCACCAGGGTGTACTTGAAGAAGTTCATACCCACCAGTCTAGCCGCAGCATGGATGCGCCCCCAAGATTCCTGTGGCAGACTTAGAGCATGACACGAGCGATGATGATAATCGGCGCGTTCGCGCTGGTGATTGGGTTGAGCCTGTACACCCTGCTGGATGCCGCCCGCACACCGGCCTCCGATGCGCGCACCCTCCCCAAGTGGCTGTGGATTATTGTCATCATCTTCTTCCCCGTTGTGGGGCCGGTTTTCTGGCTGTTCTTCGGCAGGGCCCGCAGCGAAAAAAGTGCAGCCGAGCAGCCGCCCGCCGCGGACACGGGCCGGGGTTTGAAAGGCAGGCGGGGCACTGTGCCTCCCGCGCCGAAAGCCCCCGACGACGATGAAGAGTACCTGCGCTGGCTCAAAGCCAAAGCAGAACGGCAAAAACGAGACAGGCAGCGGCAAGAACCCCGCGACGACATCACAGACGACACTGACGGCGAAAAATAGCCCCGGCCAGGCAGACACCATCAACCACTGGGCAGCACCCCGGGTAACCTCAGGCACTCCCCCGCTGTGTGCGCTTGCCCTCGCTCCCCTGGCGGGAAAGCGTCTACATGCTGTGTGCGGCCCCCTATCGTCACGTTCCCTGAGCTGGCTGCACCAGCACATGTTTATGGCTGAACCGTTTGTGGCTGCGCGTTAGCTTTAGGCCGCTGCGGCGCACACAGGCACAGGGACGCAGGCAGTTCTACGGGGTGGGTTTACAGCCCCGAATACGAGTGCAGGCCCGAGAAGAAAATATTCACCACCGTGAAATTAAAAATAATGCACAAATAGCCGATAATAGACAGCCACGCCGAACGCGGGCCAGCCCAGCCACGGGTTGCACGCGCATGCAGATACGCCGCGTACACCACCCAGATCACGAAGGTCCATACCTCTTTAGTGTCCCAGCCCCAGTAGCGGCCCCACGCCTGGCTCGCCCAAATCGCGCCAGCGGCAAGCGTGAACGTCCACATCACAAACGCCAAAGCGTTCAGGCGGAACGCAAAATTCTCAAGAGCCTGGGCGCTCGGAACCAGGCGCATAAACGCCCACCCGCCCGATTTACCGTTCAGGATGCGCTGCTCGCGGCGGGTCTGCACCAGCTGCAGCACCGCCATCGCGAACGTAATCGTAAACACCCCGGAGGCAAGCACCGCAATCGACACGTGAATCACCAGCCAGTAGCTCTGCAACGCCGGTTTCAGGTGCCCCACGGGGGTGGCGAAACTAATAGTGGCGGCGCACATCATAATCAGCGCCAGCCCAGACACGAGCGTGCCCACGAACCGCAGGTCACGGAAAATCAGCGCCACCAGGTACACGGCCACCACCACCAGCGCGCCCGTGGTGCAGAACTCGTACATGTTCCCCCAGGGCACACGCTGCGCAGCCACGCCGCGCATAATAACCGCCGCCGCGTGCACCAGCGCCCCCATCAGCATAACGATCACGGCGATGCGCGCCGCCGGGCGGCTCTGGCCCGTGTACAGCATTGATGAGTCCGCCACATGGCCCTCAAGCGCGCGTGCCGCCGCGCCCCGGTACCCGGCGCCCCGCTCGCCTGTGCCGGTCTCAGCGCCGCCGGTGCGTTCAACACGGGTGGCTTTCGCGCTCATCTTAACCGACGACTTCGCGGCGGTTTTCCCGCCGGTTTTCTCCGCGCCCGCAACGGAGCTGGCCGCGCCCGCGGTGACAGGCTCAGCCGCCTGTTCCTCCTCTAACTCCGCCTCACGAGGCGCCGCGGCACCCTCTAGGCGGCGGGTTACCCGCGAATTCTTCACCACATCCCAGGTGAACGCCACGAACACCACGGTGTAAATCAGCGCGGCAATATACATGAATAGCTCACTGTAGCGCGCTAATGTCTCGTTCAGCATGGGCTACTTCCCCTCGGTTTTCTCAGTCGGCTCCTCGGATGAGGGCTCCTCAGCAAATTCCAGCCCCCACCGGGCGGCGAAAGCATCCGTAATACGCTCAGCCTCGGCGGCAAGACGCGGGTCCTCCCCGCGCGCAAGCAGACCGTACTCTACGGTGAGCACCCCCTCATTGGTGCTGGCACGCACCCACACGCGGCGGCGCGCCACAAACAGGGACACTATCAGCCCCACGAAGGCTACCACAAACGAGTACAGCACAATATTCTGCCCCGGGTCGTGGCGCACTTCCATCCCCACGTACCGCTTATACCCCATGAACTCAATGGTGCCGTTGCCTTCCGGCAGGGTGGCGGTGCGGTGCTGCGCATCCAGCACAATACCGTTCTGGTTCGCCATGCTGTTCAACGCGGTCAGCTTAGAGGTGTCCAGCACGTACACGTTCTGCGGCTGGCCTGAGTTCAAACCCAAATCCCCCGAATAGGACTGCAACACCAGCATAGGGTTCGCCGGGGCTGAATCCACCGAATGCGGGATGCCCGCCCCACGCTCATAGCTGCCGGTGGGCAGGAACATGCCCACAAACCCCAGCTGGGCCGGGCGGGCATCGGGCACCTTCAGCACCACCGACGAGGTGTACTTCCCGTCAGTTGGCAGGGCCACCACGGGGCCTTCATACGCAACTTTCCCCTCACCGTCGGTCACCTTCACAATGGGGGCGTACCCGTTGCCGGAGAGGAACACGCTGGTGCCGCCCACATCAACCGGCTCGTTCACTTTGAGGGTTTTCTGCTCGGGGCTGCTGCCGGGGTTCTGCACGGTCAGCTGGGCGTTATAGTCCAGATCCTGCCCGTAGGTGTGGCTGTCGCGCTGCCTGTCGTAGCGCACCTGAAAGTTATTGAGCGTCACGGCGTACGGGCTCAGCCAGTCGGGGTTATAGTTCGTGCCTGGGGTGAACGAGTCGTAGCCGATCAGGGAGTTTACGAACGTCTCCCCCTCCACCAGGATCTTTTGGCCACGGTACCCAAAAAGCGAGCCGACCGCCACCCCAACCAGGATGCCGATCATCGCCACGTGGAACAGGATGTTCCCCACCTCACGCAGGTAGCCGCGTTCGGCCCCCACCGAGTACTGCCCGCCTCCTTCCTCCCGGATCTGCACCCGGTAGCGGCGTTTACGAAGGATCGCGGCGGCGTCCTCTATCGCGGCCTGGGGGGTGAGTGCATCCGCGTCAATATCGATCGTGCGGTGCACGGGCATGCGGGAAAGGTTCTTGGGGGTGCGCGCGGGCGGTTTACGCCAGTCTTTGGCATGTTTAATAGCGCGCGGTGTAACGCACCCGATCAGGGAAATAAACAGCAGCAGGTAGATGGCCGAGAACCACCCGGAGGAGAAAACATCAAACAGCTGTATCTTATCGGCGAACTCGCCCCAGCCGGGGTGGGTTTTAATGTAGTCCGTCACCTTCGCGGGGTCTTGAATGCGCTGCGGAAACATCGATCCGGGAACCGCCGCCACTGCCAGCAGCAGAAGCAGCAGCAAGGCGGTGTTCATTTTCGTCAGTTGCGTCCAGCCCCAGCGGAGCATCCCGGTGATTCCCAGCGCCGGGGCGTCAGTGTGTGTGCGTGCCATATGTACCCCGTCAGATTGGTAGTTCGTAAACCGGTAGCGCCGCCTGAACCCAGGCCATGAGGTGGTTCCAGGCGCCAGTCAAAATAAGGATGCCGATCAGGATGAGCATCGCCCCGCCCGTACGCTGAATCCCGCGTTTATGCGTGCTCGCCCACCCGGTGGTGTTCACCCCGCGCGCCGCGAAATAGGCGACCAGTAGGAACGGCACACCCAAACCCAGGCAGTAGGCGAAGGTGAGCACCACAGCCTTGAAGGTTGCGGCCCCGCCAGTGAACACGAGGGTTTGCACTGCGGCGAAGGTGGGTCCAATGCACGGCGCCCACCCCAGCCCGAAGGTGACTCCCAGCACCGGCGCACCCCATAGGCCCGTGCCGGTGCGGGTGTGGAACCGTTTATCGACCTGCAGGATGCTCAGCCGCCCCATGAACACAACGCCCATGAGGATCACGAGTACACCCAGCAGAATATTCACCCACGCCTGCCCTTTCAGCCAGGGGGCGGCACCCACCTGGGCCAGCAGCACCGATAGGGTGACGAAAACTGCGGAGAACCCGAGCACGAACAGGGCCACCCCGGCGAGCATCCGGCGGGTGTGACGGCGGGTCTGCTGCGTGTGAAGGCGCCCCTTACCGGGCTGCACACCTGGGGTTTTCGGGTCGGTGGGGGCGTCCGCCACAGCCACCCCCGATGCTGCCTCGGGCAGGTTTTTGGTGTTTTCTGCGGCTTTTTGGGGTGCGGGGTTATGTGCCGCCACCGTTTCCTTCCCCTGGAACAATGCGGCCGTTGCCGAGCCTTCAGGTGCCTGCGGCTGTGAGCCTGCAAGACCCGCCACATACCCCAGGTAGCCGGGCACCAGCGGCAGCACACACGGTGAAGCGAACGACACCAGCCCCGCCAGCGCCGCCAACGGGATGGAGAGCCACAGGGAACCATCCAGCACGGTTGAGCTGATACTTGCCAACGGCGCAGCGCCCGCCGTGGCAGCCGCAGCGGCGGGGGTGAGCATCATACCGGTTCCAGCAGGCACGCTAGGCACCCTTCACAGCGGTCTCGATCAGGGTTTTCAGCACCGACGGGTTCGCCTGACCCAGGATGCGTGCCGCCACCCTACCGTGCGAATCCAGGATCACGGTGGTCGGTACCGCCTGAGCGGGCACATACTTACTCAATGACAGCAGTACCTTACCCGAGGCGTCCTTAAACGAGGGGTAGGTGATCTCAAAGCTGCGCTCAAACGCCTCGGCGGTGCTTTTCTCATCCCGCACGTTCACACCGTAGAACCCCAGCTTGTCCTTATAGTCGGTGTAGAGCTTCTGCAGGTCTTTGGCCTCGGCACGGCAGGGAGAGCACCCGGCGTACCAGAAGTTCAAGAGCGTAGGTTTGCCGCGCAACGACTCAGCGTTCACACTGGTGCCGTCGAATAGTTCACCGGTGAACGCAACGGGCTCGCCGCGCTCAGCCTCCTGGTACTCGGTCACCGACCCGTCCCCGGCAATGTAGCCTTTATTATCACCCGAATTCGCCTGTTTTGACAGGGAGGTGTCTTCAGAGCACGCAGCGAGCAGGCCCGCCCCGGCTGCTGACGCGCACAGCGCAATACCCGCACGCAGGGCGGTGCGGCGGGTGTGGTTATGGGTGGGAGTCATGCGTTCCTTCCGGTGGTGTGTGCGAAGGGGGTGCTGAACGGCAGACACCCGCGTCTTAGCTGCCGGGCAGCTGAATCACTCCCGAATACAGGGGCGATGCGGGTTCCGTGTAGCCGCTCACCTGCGGCGGGTTCCCCGATAACAGGTTATCGAAAGTGAGCGAAGTAATCGACGCCAGGTTGCATTCGCGCGCACGCGGGTCGTGCTGCAATAGCTTACCTTCAAGCGCCAGGCGAGTCACCCAGATGGGCAGCTGGTGCGAAACAATGATGGCCTCGGCCCCGTCCCCGCCCTGCTGGTACGCGGTGCGGGCGGCATCCTTAATGGCCTGAGCCATGCGGCGCACCTGCACAATGTACGGCTCGCCCCAGGATGGGCGCAGCGGGTTGTACAGTTTCGTCCAGTGGCGCGGGTTGTTCAGAAGCTCCTGCCGGTTCACGTGCAGGCCCTCAAAATAGTTATCGGCCTCAACCACGCGCGCATCGGGGTGGGCTTGAAGCCCCAGAAGCTCAGTGATCGGCTCGGCCGACTCGCGGGTGCGGGTCAGCGGGGAGCATACCAGGTGCACAATGTTCGCGCCTTCACCCCGACGCCGGGCAAACTCCTGGGCGCTCATGCGCACCATCTGCTGACCCTTCTCCGAAAGGTGGTAGTTGGGTAGCCGCCCGTAGACGATGCGGTCGGGGTTATGCACCTCGCCGTGGCGCATCAGGTGAACCGTGACCTTAGCCGATGTAGTCATTCTCTCAGTCTCTCAAATTTTCTACGCTACCCCAAAACGAGGGGCGCCGCATATAATAGCCCCCAATTCGCCAGAAGCGGGGGCGGCTGGCGCTAAGGCATGCGTGCGGCAATGAGCTTACGCATCCGTTTAGGGTTAATACGCCAGAAATCCTTCGCCTGCCCGTCAATGCGCAGCACCGGGATTTCGGTGGCGTGCTGCTGCAGCAGCTGCGGGTACAGCTCAATGTTCAGCTCGGTGTAGGGCACCCCAAATTCGGTGCATACCTGCGCCACCGTGTGCCGTGCAGCATCGCACAGGTGGCAGCCGGGGCGGGTCAAAAGCTCAATAACAGGTGGTTCAGGTGTAGCTGGGGGCATGGCTCCCAGTCTACTAGCGTTCAACAGCCGCCGCTAATAGCCCACGTCAGCCCTCATTAACGCACAATGCCCCGCAACCCTTACCGGGCACGGGGCACAGAAGCTACTGTTTACTTCTTATTGCGGCGCTGGTGGCGAGTCTTACGAAGCAGTTTACGGTGCTTCTTCTTGGACATGCGCTTGCGGCGCTTCTTAATAACGGAACCCATAGGATTTCCTCACTTTGCTAGACCCGGCCGCACCCATTCGGTGCGGTAGCTACCCGGGGTGTTTATACCGGTATAAACGCTCTAAAAGGCATTTTAGGCACAGCAGTGCCCCAGCGTTTTGAGAACGCTACCTTCCTAGAGTACTAGGAAACACCGCATTGCACCATTCCGACGCACCCAAAGAAGAGGAGCCATCCCCCAAAGACCCCGCAGAGGCGGTAACACCCCCTGCACACACGCAAGAAGATTTTCCTGCACGCCCGCACCTCCCCCCAGAATATGCCGGTACGCCCGGGCATTAACGCGCTACGCGGGCGCACCCAGTTTGAGGGTACACCCGCGTGTTTGCGTTATTGCCTGCGCCAGCTACTGCTGGCTGTGCTGGCTCGCATCAGCAGGGTTAGCGGCATCTGAGGTGCCGCCTTCAAAGTTATCTGCCGCAGCCCCCTGCGGGGAGGCAGACACCTGCTGATTGTGGTTCGCAGTATTCTGCTGATGCGCCGAATCCTGCGGGTTATTCTGCTGCTGAAGAGCCTGCTCCTGCTCGCGCGAGCTCAACCCCAAATAGCGGGTCATGCGGCTAAGCCAGCCCTGCTTACGTTCAGCGCTGGCGTGCTCCTCAGGCGCACGCTCATCCGTGGACCGCTCATCCTTGACCACCATAGGGGTTCCGCTCGTATTCGCGGGAACGATACGAATCGGAGTGGTCGCCAGCACCTCAACCGGCGGCAGCGGCCGCTCCGCCAGAGCCTCCGGAGCGTGCTCAACACCAAGAGCATCAGCTGGCGTGCTGTTCACGGCGCCGTTCGGGGCCTCAGCATTACCGGTGTCGGCAGCAGCCGAAGCTGCGGGGCCAGGCTGAGGTTGAGGCTGCGGCTGCGGCTGCGGTTGTGACGATACCGCGCTCGGGTACTGCAGCCCAGTGGCTGGGCGGCTAAAGGGAGACGCCACAGCAGCACGCACCGGCGTGATGATCTGGCCGTGACGGCGGCCCACCCCTGAGGGCGAATGGGCACGAATCACCTTCACCCGCTCCTCAGCGGCGCGCGCCAAGTTTTCCTCAGCCACTCGGCGCTGCTCAGCATCCTTACGTTCCACAGGGTTTTCGGGAAGCTTGGGCTTCGGACCGGTACGCCCCTGAATAGGGATACCAGCCGAGGCAGGCCCGCTTACCCCAAACTGCCCGGTGTGAGGCCCACTATGGGGCTGCTGGGCGGGTGTGGAACCGGTGCGCGGGGCAGCACTATCCCAGTGATTCTGCGGGTTGTGCGCGTCCGGTGCGGTTTCCTGGCCCTGTGCCTCCTGAACGGGGGCATGGTTCTGCACCTGCTGCGGCACATCCGGCTGAGCCTGCCCGTTACCGTTATCCGGTGCAGCGGGTATAGCCTGCGGATTCTCCAGCGACGAAATAGGGCGCGCCTGCTGCCCATCAAGCGACTGCACAGCTCCCAGCACCTCCTGCTGAGGCTGCTCCTGCGCTGTGCCCTGACCCGCTACAGGGTGCGGCCCGGTCTGCTCGTTCGCAGCGGGCCCTTGGGAATTAGTCGCGCCTGCGGAACCAGCGTGACCGTTCGAGTCTTCAGCAGGCGAGGATGCAGGCTGGGCATTACCCGAGGCAGACTCCTGCGGCTTCCCATCAGGATTTCCGGCCTGAGCAGGCTGAGCGGACTGCGGCCCTTGGGCCTGACCGCCCTGTTGGGCGGAGCCCTGCGGTGAAGAGCTGCCCTGCGCAGTATTAGCCTGAGCGGCATCAGTTTGCGCAGCACCGGTTTTTTCAGCACTGCCTTGATCATCGCGCGGGCCGGGGTTGTGCTTCACACCGTTCTGGGCGGCAGTATCCGCACGGTTGCCGCCCGCACCATTATCAGTTTTTGGTGCGGCACTATTAGGCCCCTGCGCGTCAGGTTCCTGTGCGGCAGGCTTCTGGGGTGCAGCTTTAGCGTCCTGCTTATTCTGCACCGGATCTTTCTGCGCAGGCTCTTTCTGCTGTGCCGGGTTCTCCTGTGCTGAGCTTTCCTGCACTGAAGTTCCCTGGGCCTTCTCGCCTGCCTTCTCGGCCTTCTGCTCGCCGCTCTTGGGGGAAGCAGCATCCTTACCGGCGGAGCCGTTCACCCCTGAAGCATCCGGCTGCGGTGTTTTCTGCGCGGCATCAGGCCCTTTAGAGTTCTGCTGCGCAGCAGACGAACCGCCCGAATTGTCGGCTGCCTGCTGACCGTTCTGCCCGTCCTCACTCTTAGAGGGGACGGAACCGCCCTGCTTCTGAGCGTCCTGGGCCTTCTGCTGATCGCCCTGAGCACCCTGCTTGGGGGACTTCGCTTCGGCCTTTTGAGTCTCAGACGTCTGAGCATCAGGTTTCTGGGCATCGGGCTGAGCGGATTTTTGGGCCGCCGAAGCCTTTGCGTCTTTGGGCGCGTCACCATCCTTTAGCGGCGCGGAACCATCAGCCTGTTGCGCACCATCAGACTGGTTCTTCTGGCCCTGCGGCGAGGATTCGGCAGACTGTTTACTCTGCCCCTTCTGCTCGCCCTGTGCAGGCTGCGACTGGGCAGCCTCAGTCGAGCTCTTCTGCTCGTCCTTAGCGGCATCGGTCTTCTGCTCGGGACCCGAAGGTGAGCCGCCCGGCTTGCCGCCAGCCTGCTTACCCTGGGGCTGCTTAGCCTGGTCTTGCTCCTGAGACTGTTGATCTTGGGCCTGCTGGTCCTTACCGCTCTGCCCCTCGGCGTGCTTGTCCTCACCGGGGGTAGGCTGAGCCGGAGCATCACCGGCTGCGGGCTGCGCCCCGCCCTTAGCCTTTTGAGCTTGAGCATCTTCGGCGTCTTTCTTGCCCGCGTCCTTCGTCGCAGAACCCTGCTTCTGGGAATCCTCAGATGCCTTATCGGCCTGTTCACCTTCAGCCTTTGCGGGCGTCTCGCCGGGCTCAGCGGCCGCCTTCGAGGCGTCCTCACCCGACGCCGCGGGCTGGGGCTTCTTCTCGGGCAGACCCTGAGCAGGAATCACCCGCATATCCAGCGGAATAGCGGCCGTGGCCTGAATCAGCGGCTCATCATCGGTCAAACGCAGCGGCTGGGACGCATCAGGATCGACCGGCAACGGCTGAATCGGAAGCGGAAGCGCGGAGGTGGCCTGAATCAGCACCTCCTGCGCGGGTGTAGGCTGAGCTGTGCCCTGCTCCTCACCACCCGGCACAGGGCCGTGCTGCATTGACTGGTCAGGCGCCTGCGCAGAGGCAGCATTATCAACCTCATACGGTTGCCCGGATGTGTTCTCGGGGTGCTGCGAAGCGCCATTGTTACCGGCCTGAGCAGCGGGGGCACCCTCAGACGGGCGGGTAAACGCCGCCGCCGCACGGCCGGAGGCCGTACCAAAGCTCAACGGCAGATTAGACTGCTGCTCTTGTTGCCCCTGCTGCCCGTCATAGTGCTGCTGAGACTGCTGCGAGGTATCACGGCGAGCCTGCTGAGAGCCGGACGAAGGCACCGGCGCACCGCCGGGGGCGTTGCCGAACCGCTCCGCACCGAAGCCCCACCCGAAACTGGGGCCTTCCTCCGGGAACGGGCCGAAATCGTCCTCAATATCAACCGGCTCAAACATGCGCAGATCCGAAGTCCCGGGCATACCCGTAAGCGCCACCGCCGACTCGTCCAAATCCACCCCGGCCTCATCGAACAGGCCGCGCATCTGGTTCATCATCAGGTTGCGGGCGGTCGCGGAATCGGCGTCCTTCACGGCTTCAAGAACCGCGCGGTTCTCAGCATTCAGGCGCTCCATGGTGCTGCTCCACAGCGGCACACGCCCCGCCAGCGACAACAAAGCATCGAAGGTCGGCTGACGGATAGCGATCAGCAGCCCAGCAATCAGCTCGTTATTGGCAAGGCGGCTCAGCTCCAGGTGAAAGTCCAGGTACAGGTCAAGGAACTCCCGGATAGGGTGCCCACCCTCCTGCATCTCCTCCAGCAGCTCATCCACTTCACCGAAATCAGCGACGCCGGGGTCAATATTGGCAACACTCCAGCCTTCAAGAAGCATATGGGTCTGCACCAGGTCACGTTTCGGGTAGCGCGAAACAGCCATGTGCAGGCGCAGAGGCTCGGCTGCCGCCATCGCCGGCTCCTCATTCAGGTGAGCGATGATCTCTTTGCCCTTACCGGAGTATAGGCGCACCAGATCCATGTCTTCGAGGGTCTTCAAGCCCTCGCGGGTACGGCTTCTTCCCAAGCCAATCGCGCGGGCAATACGATGATCGTCGGGCAAGTCCTGGCCAAGCTGCAGGTTGCCCTCAGTGAGCTCGTTCTCGAGCCAGCGGAGGATTTTACGGTGAATAGCCAACGTAGATTCCGTCTTTCGGGAAATTAGGGTTTATCAGGGTAGGTGTATGAGTTGATGATCAAGCGAACACGGGCGCACGCCCCGCCCCATTCGCTATCTCTCAGCGTGCCGCCGGTGCGGCACGCTATCGTCGGCGACCAAAGACACGCGCCAGAAGGCCACGAGGTTCCTCCTTAACGGTCACCTGCTCATACGGTGCAGGCTGAGGGATCGGCCGGAACACCGGCTCCTCAGTGGGTTCGGGAGCCTCCTTGGGCTCTACGGTCTGGGCCGTTTCGGGTTCAGCACCCGCATCGGCTGTATCGGTTACTGAGGCGCCGTCGGTGTCGGCTGCCTCGGTATCCTCAGACGCTTCGGGGTCGGCACCCTTCCCCTCCGCGTAAGTCTTCTTGGGTTCAGCATCATCCGCGCGAGCTGCAACATCCTCATCAGCGTCCGGGCCGTCAGCGGGGTCAACCATCAGGGTTGCTTCATCGCTCTTCACGGTCTTAGACACGGCGGCGGCTTCCACGGATAAGGCATCCCGGTCTGCTTCCGCAGTTGAGGCCTCGGTACGCGGGCTATCGGAAGCATCCTGCCCGGTCTTTGCCTCGGATAGTCCGGCGGTCTTCTGCTCACTCCGAGACTCGGTGGCGCTGGCAGCCGTGTCCTCACCCGCGTGGTGGTGCGTCTTCTTCGTGGGCGCATCCTCGGTGGTGGAGGTCATGCCAGCTGCCGCCGATACGGCACCCTGAGACTCAACGTTTACAGGCTCACTCTTGGCAGGCTGCTCATTGGCGGGGCCGGTGTCAATAGCCTCATGCTTACCGCGGGCAGGCTCATTCGATACAGCAGGCTTGGCTGAGGCGTCACCTGCCGAACTCCAGGGGCTCACGCCAGCAGAGGACTCAGTTGTCTCATCGTCTTCACCCTGCCCCGCAGGAGCCACCGACTGGGTCTCGTTCGCGGAGTCCTTCGCAGCAGTTTCAACAGGTGTTTTATCCTCATCAGGTTGCGGCACCTCGTCAGAGGCAAAGGCGGAGGGGGTGAAGGGGCGCATCGGCACCACGCCTTCGCTCACTTCACCGGTACCAGCAAATGTGGCACTGGCGTTCTGTTCGCTCCCGGCCAATTCCTCATCCAGGCCCTCAGATTCTGCCGTTTCGGCAGGCTCTTCGGGGGCTTTCGCGCTGAGCACAACACCCACAGCCGGATCGGGGTGCGAGTCAGCACCTTCTTCCACAGCGGGCTCGTCCTCAGCCGGGATATTGGGGTTATTCGAGCTCAACGGCACAACGCGGCGCTGAGGCTCTTCACTTCCACCAGCGGCGGTATCGTCGTTATCTTCCGCGCTGGGTTCCTCATCATTGTCTTCCTCAGCATCGGATGGGATGTGCAGCTCGGCTGGAATGTCGAGTTTCTCGCTGGATTCAACCACCTCATGCTGGTGCGCACCGGTAAATCCGCCCACCACCACGGAACTGCCCGGGAACGCGGGGGAAAAGCTCTCCCCACCGGGAAGCGCAACAGGGGCGTGAGCTGCCGCCGAGGCGCGGGCAGCCTCCAAAATCTCATCCACCCAGTCTGTAATCTCAGTGAAAACCTCGGGGTTCAGCGAATACAGTCGGCGCTGCCCCTCAACCACAGCCGACACCACACCGGCCTCACGCAGCACTTTCAGGTGCTTAGAAATAGTTGGCTGACTCATGCCCAGTTTCTCGACAACCGCACCAACAGTGTGGGTCTGTTCGGCGAGCAGCCGCACGATGCGGCGGCGGGTCGAATCCGCAATCACTGAAAAAACATCTGCATGCATATATCGATTATGTCATATATACGCTAGTTTGCCAGTTCCCAATAGCCGTCAAACCACACACTTAACTGGACATTATCAACCCCGACCCATTAAATTCTTGAAACAGAATATGTGTTTTACTGCATGTTGAAGGTTGCGGGCGAAAAAACCGCCCCACCCCACCACCGAATACCACCATCGGGGATACACTAGAGGAGGCCGCACCATCACGTTTAGGGGCCTGCACCAACCACACAACCTACACGGCCCAAACCCCGCACCTAACACCGGCACCCACCCGCACCATGAAGGGAGGAACCCATGGGACGCCTCGCCCGGCGCATCCGCGCACACTGGCGCAAACGCCACCGTAATCGCGAGGCCCTGCGCACCTCCCGTGAGTTCTTCAAACGCCAGCACACCCTACGCAGGTGGCGTCTGCCCAAGCAGAACAGCAGCGACATCACCCCGTTCACCGGCGCACCCAGTTCCCGTACCACCCCCGCGCCACCCAAACACGGTCTGCTCGATAGTCTGCTGCCGGTTCGAAAACCCACAGATGCGCGCAGCACCCACACCGGCACCGCCCGGCGCGGGGCACTCACCGTTGAGGCGTCCGCACCGGGGGCAAGCACACACCAGCCACGGCTGCTTGATGCCCGCACCTACGAGAACCTGCGTGACTTTATTGACGCGAAAGTGCTCTCCTCCCCCGCACGAACCGCCATCAGCACCTTCCTGCTGGTTATCGTGTTCTTCACGCTCATGCTCTTACTGCCGATCGCCTCAAATGACGGGCAAATGGCGCCGCTGCATCACGCATTTTTTACCGCCACCAGCGCCGTGACCGTCACCGGCCTCACCACCGTCTCAACCGCCGAACAGTGGTCGATGTTTGGGCAGGTCATTATCCTGTGCGCCTGCCAGATCGGTGGCTTGGGAACCCTTACCCTCACCTCGCTGCTGGCCCTGGCAACCGGGCGGAAAATGGGGCTGCGATCCAAGCTCATCGCCCAAGAAGAACTCAATATTGGGCGGCTAGGTGAGGTCGGTAGCGTGGTACGCACCGTCGCCTACACCTCCGCCAGTATTGAGGCGTTCATAGCGTTACTGCTGACCCCGCGTTTTCTGATGCTGGGCGAAGACCCGCTCACCAGCCTGTGGCACGGTATTTTCTACGCGATCTCGGCGTTTAATAACGCCGGGTTCACGCCGCATTCCGACGGGATAGTGCCGTACGGCCACGACTTTTTTGTGATCATCCCCGTGTGTATCGCCGTGTTTCTGGGGGCTATGGGGTTCCCGGTGCTCATGGCGTTACAGCAGCACCCGCTTAAACCCAGCCGGTGGACGCTCACCGCAAAGCTCACACTCGTCACCACCAGCGTGCTTTTCGTACTGGGCGCTGCCGCGTGGGGGGCAGCCGAATGGAATAACCCGAGCACTATCGGCGGGAACAACCCGGGGGATAAAATACTCAGCGCGCTCTTTGCCTCCGTCATGACCCGTTCAGGCGGTTTCAACCTGGTCGATATGAACGATATCCGCCCCGTGACCAGCCTCATTACCGACGTGCTCATGTTTATTGGCGGCGGCTCAGCCTCAACAGCTGGCGGCATTAAAGTCACCACCATTGCCGTGATTATGCTGGCGATTATGGCGGAGGCACACGGCGACCAGTTTGTGGTGGCATTCAACCGCACTATCCCCGACACGGTGCTGCGCATCGCCATCTCAGTGACCATGATGAGCGCCGGTATCGTGATTGCCGGGTCCGGTGTTATTCTGATGCTCACCGACCAGCCCCTGAGCAGGGTGCTGTTTGAGGTGATCTCAGCCTACGCCACGTGCGGGCTCTCAAACGGCCTCTCAGCCGAGTTGTCGCCCGCTGGTATTTACACGCTCAGCGCTCTCATGTTCATTGGGCGTATTGGCACCATCACCGCCGCCACCGCCTTGGCGTTGCGCTCCCGCCGCCGCCTTTACAAGTTCCCCGAAGAAAGGCCCATCATTGGCTAATACACACAATGCGCCCGTGCTCGTGATCGGTTTGGGCCGGTTTGGCGCCTCAACTGCCGCGCAGCTGCACGCCCAGAACCAGGAGGTGCTCGCCGTTGAAAAAGACCCTGAGCTGGTGCAAAAATGGTCGGGCCTGCTCACCCACGTGGTAGCCGCCGATGCCGCCGACATTGATACGCTCAGGCAGCTGGGTGCAAACGACTTCGGGTCCGCGGTTGTGGGTGTCGGTACCTCGATTGAGGCGTCCGTGCTTATCACCGCGAACCTCGTTGACCTGGGGGTTGAACGTATTTGGGCGAAAGCAATCACCCCCTCACACGGCAAGATTCTAGAGCGTATTGGCGCGCATCATGTAGTCTATCCGGAGGCGGACGCGGGCCGCCGCGCCGCGCACCTGGTGTCGGGACGCATGCTGGACTATATCGAATTCGACGACGATTTCGCGATTGCTAAGATGCGCCCGCCGAAGGAAACTCACGGGTTCACCCTAGCGGAGTCGGATATTCGTGCGAAATACGGGGTGTCTGTGGTGGGTATTAAATCCCCCGGGGAGGAATTCACCTACGCAGACCCCTCCACGCGCATTCACTCTCGGGATATTCTTATCGTCTCGGGGCAAGTGGAGCTGATCGAGCGTTTTGCTGCCCGCCCGTAGGTTCTGCGGCTTCCCTCGCGCCTCTCGCTCCTTGCCGTTTTTACCCTACCGCTTCTCTCCCCCCTCTTCTCCGTCATAAAAAGGCTCTTTATTTGAATAAAGCGTTAAAAACCCCGCTTTATTCAAATAAAGAGCCTTTTTATACAGGGAGGGGCCTGTGGATAACTATGCAGAGTGTCCTGGTACGCTATTTTATCCACAGAAAGTAACATAGGCAGTCTGGCGGGGGCCTCGTTCATGATGTACTGCCATTATGTCTCTCATGAAGCCTCTGGAGCGGGTATATCCGCTCATTAAAAGTTTTGCCGAACTTACCGATACAGGAATCAGTGCCAGAAAAGTTAAGCAAATGTATGCCTCTGGTGTACTCATTCCCTTGGCTCAAAACCAGTACATATATGCCCAAGATTGGAATGCCCTTAATCCGGCAGAACAGCATGCAGCACGTATCACCGCCTTCTCACGCCGCCTGAAGTCTGCCGTATTCAGTCACCAAAGCGCAGCCTGCGCCTATGGCATTCCGGTTTTGCATTACCCTCGCGAAGTGCATATGCGCTCTAGCGGCGGCATTCAGCATCCGGATATTCGCGTACACGAAGACCGATACACGAAGGAAGCCCCTCACGCACATGTGTTATCCACGGTATTCGCTGTGAACCGGCTAGAGACGGTTGTTGGATGCGCGCGCACGCTTCCGCTTGATGGTGCGGTTGTTATTGCAGATGGCGCTCTGAGCCGTCAGCAGGAAGGCGCGCGTTTGGACTATTCTGAGGTTCAGGATGCGCTTCTCAGTTCTCCACGAAAAGGTGCTGCAAAGGCACGCGAGGTGGCACGGTTAATGAGCGATAAATCTGATTCTCCGGGAGAAACCCTCACACGGTTGCGGCTCTACGAGTATGGGTTATCCCCCACTGAGCAATACCCGATTACGACGGAGATGGGTCAATTTTTAGGTGACTTCGCGTTTGAAGCTCAGCGGGTGATTGTTGAGTTCGACGGGCGCGTGAAGCAAACAAGCCGGGTGATGAATCCTGATGGCTGGGCGATTGACCGCGAGAAAGAGCGGGAAAACGCGTTAATGCGTGCCGGGTGGCGGCTTATCAGGCTGCGATGGGAGCATGTAAATGGCGGAAACCCGAAAGTATTGGAACAATCGCTTCGCAACTTTGGTCTTATATAGTTATCGCGTCCTCGTACTCCCCCGCCCCATTTACAAAAAAGAGCCTTTATTTGAATAAAGCGTTAAAAATCCCGCTTTATTCAAATAAAGGCTCTTTTTATGAGGGGGTGGGGTGAACACCGGCAAGTGACGCAGGGAAAGCGCGGGGAGGAATAAGCAGGAGGCGGGGGCTAGTCAGCCGTGTACTGTTCGCTCAGCTCTGCAGAGCGGGCGGCGCAGGCGCGCATAGCATCCTCGGTGAGATCGAAAAGTCCCTTGTCAATAAAGGTATTGATGGCGCGCTCCGTGGTTCCGTTCGGGCTGGTAACAGCCTTACGCAGGGCAGCGGCATCCGGGTTACTATCCAGCAGGTACCCTGCTCCCGCAATCGTTGCGGATGCGAGCCTCTGCGCGGTCTCTTCATCCAGGCCGAGCTTCACACCGGCACTCGCCATAGTCTCCGCCAGCAGGAACCCGTAGGCGGGACCGGACCCCGAAACAGCGGTGACCGCATCCATCTGGTCTTCTCGCACCTGCACTACCATACCTACGGTCTTTAGGATCTTCTCGGCGAGCACAAGCTGCTTCTCAGTCACGTTCTCACTCACCGAGATCGCCAGCACGCCTTTACCCACGCTTGAGGGCGTATTGGGCATGCAGCGGATCACCGGCTGCCCCGCAGGAAGAGCCTTCTGCAGCGTATCGAGAGTGACTCCTGCCGCCACCGAAATGACGAGCGCATCCGGGGCGAGAGCGGGCGAAATTTCGCGCGCCAGATCGACGATTCCATAGGGTTTAACCCCCAACAGCACTACGGATGCGCCGCTGACCGCCTCACGGTTGGCTTCGGGCTTGAGCTCGCACCCGATCACGACGGCGCCTCGCCCGTTAGGCCCCAACTGATGGCGCAGGCGGTCTATGGAGTTTTTACTGCGCACGGTGGCGCGGATAGCCTCTGCGGGGTACCCGCCCGCGATGAGCCCGGCAGCGATGGAACCGTTCATGGAGCCGGTGCCGAGGAATGCTATATGTTCGGTCATCTTCGATCCTTACTGTCTGCTTCGTTCGTGTCGCGGGGCGCATGCCGCCCGCACCACGGGGGTATGTTATCTAGCATACAGCCCGGCTATTATGAGCCACCTGCGCCCTACTGGGGAGGGGTGGTGGGCTTGCGCGAGAGTAAAATGGGGGTAGGGAGCCCGCGTGTACGTGGTTCTTGGGTTTACACCCCGAATCGACGCCGCGAGCATCCGAAGAAGCCTGCGCGCACGAGGTGCTGTGTGCCGGGCTGTGGGGGCGCGGGTTGCCCCAACCGGCGGGTTGTTGAGCGCTATGGTGCGCGGGGACCTGCGGGCGTTTGTGCACAACGTGGTTATGAGGCGCGGCGGCAAGAGAATGATGAGAGCATTTCGGCGTTATACGGTTCTTCTGGCGTGGGTTGTGCTGGTTGGTGTGGCCACGGGGTGCGGGGCTATTGTGCTGCATTGGGTGCTGGGGGTTATTGAGGTTGTGGCGTTCGGCCACGATGAGACGCTGCACCCGATTATTACGTATTATTCTTCTACTCCTCGGCGCGTGGTGGCACTGGTTGTGGTGGGTTTTTGTGTTGCTCTTACCTGGTATGTGCTGCAGTCTCGGCGGTGGGGTGGCGGGCCGTTGGCTTCGGTGGAGTCTATGGTGCGAGCGCAGTCGTCGGCTGAGCGCCGCCCGGGGTTTGTGCGGCAGGGTGTTCATGCGCTGGTGCAGATTGTGGCGGTGGGTGCGGGCTCGCCGGTGGGTAAGGAAGTTGCCCCGCGTGAGCTGGGTGCGCTGTTTGCGGGGCGTATTGCGGATTGGGGGCACCTGCCGGAGGGTACGCGGCGCACGCTGGTAGCTTCTGCGGCGGCGGCTGGTTTGGCGGCGGATTATCAGGTTCCGGTTGCGGGTGTGGTGTTTTTGTTTGAGGCTCTGGGGCTGGGCCTGTCGGTGAAGAATGTTCTGGTGGGCGCGTTCACTGTTGGGGTGGCTACTGCGACGGCGCATCTGACGATTTCTGATCAGGCTACGTACCCGGTGGTGCTGGTGCAAACATGCTGGGAGTCGCTTGCGTTGGCGGGGGTGCTGGGTGTGGTGTTGGCCCCCGGCGCCTTGTGGTTTCGGCGGCTTCTGGGGTGGGCGCAGCGGGGTAGGGTCACAAACCGGAGCGTGCTGTGGCGGGTTCCGCTGGTGTTTGCTGCGGTGGGTGTGGTGTCAATGGTGCTGCCGGAGGTGATGGGTAATGGCCGGGCGCTGGTGCAGCAGACGTTTAACCGGGCTGAGCTGGTGGGATCGTTCACAGTGCCCGCCTTGTTGTACACGCTGGGGTTGTTTGTGGCTAAGGCGGTGCTGGTGGTGGCCGCTTTGCGGCATGGATCGTATGGTGGCACGCTCACCCCGGGGGTAGCGTTGGGCGCCTCGGGCGGGTTTGTGGTGGCTGGGACGCTGGTGTGTGTTTGCCCGTGGGTTTCGGGGTTTCCGTTGGGGGTGACGGGGTTGTTGAGCGCGGCGGGGGTGCTGGGGGCCGCAGTATTTTTGGCGTTGTCGATGGATGCTCCGTTGAGTTCCGTGGCGCTGGTGGTTGGTTTTACGGGGCAAAGCTGGGGTGCGTATGTGCCGCTCGCGGTAGCGGTTGGGGTGGCGTGGGGTGTGAAGAGGCTGTGGGAGGCGCACCGCGCCCGGGTGCTTGCGGGGGCGTAGCGTTCGGAAGTTGCGGGGCTGCTGGTGGCTGGCGGCTGGTTTCCGTTACGCTAGACGATGGTTTTTGGGGTGCATGGGTGGCCCACAGTGTAGTGCGTCATAGCAGCTGATACGGGAGTCAAAGGGGTACAAGTGACTTTGGGCAGGGGCCGTGAAGCTCGGCGGGATGTGGCGTACGCGGCGCTGATGGGTGGTGATTTGGCGGTGCGTTTGGGTGCAGTGTATGCGCTGGTGGAGCTTGCGGATGAGTGGCTGGGTGAGGTGTCCCTGCCGGTGGGCGTGCGCCGCGGGCACGTTCAGGGGGTGATTGACCGGTTGTGCGCGTATCTTCGTTCCCCGCTCAGTACTGCAGCCGACAATGGGCCTGCTGGTGAGAGTGCCGGGGCGCAGGGGCGCATCCAGCAGGCTATTGTGGAGGAGATTCACCGCCGGGTGCAGCACCCGGTAGCTTCCGCTGAGGGCGCTTCCCTGGCGGGCACGTGGTCGGGTTTTGCATTCAATTTTTCGGGCGCGGTTTTTGTGTGCACCGTGAATTTCACCGGTTCACGCTGGGAGCATGAGGTAGATTTCAGCGACTGTATTTTTATGCGTGACGCTCTTTTCTCGTGTTCCACCTTTGCAGGTACCGCCAACTTCACCCGTTCCACCTACCGCGCTCTGGCGGATTTCAGCGAGTCCCTCTACCAGGACGCGGCGTATTTTGGCGGCTGCACATGGGGCGGGGCCGTCAACTTCTCGGGGTGTACTTTCCGTGCTGGCGCCTACTTCTTGGGGTGCCGCTACGGGGCAGATACCGTCTTTACCGGCTGCTTCTTCGCCGATACGGTGGTGATGATGTACAGCGCCTACCGCGGCGCGTTTACCGTCACCGGGTGCACATTTGCTGGGGATGCCGACCTGAGCTCTTCAGCATACTACGGTTCTGCTAGCCTGCGCGGGTGCGTGTTCCTCGCGGATGCGTGGCTTGGCGGCGGCTCATGGGGTGGCCGCACCGTCTTTTCGGGGTCGGTCTTTGAGGGTACGGCTGATTTTAGCGGCGCCGCGTACCTGGCGGACGCCATTTTTACCGACGCAGTTTTTGTGAACTGCGCCCCATCGCTGCGCGGGTGCGTTTTCTCGCCCTACAGCGTGCAGGAGTTCCCCCGCACCCCCGAGCAGGAGCACCCCATTGTGTTAGAGGGCGGCCTCCCGGTGGGGTCGCATCTGCTCACCCCAGGCCAGCTGGCCCGGCTCGCTAAACTGCGGCAGAAGGTGACGCAACGGCGTGAACAGCTCGCGGATAAACCGGTCGGTTCGGCCTCGCACCGGCGGGCGGCGCGGCGACTGGAGCAGGCGCATGAGGCATTCGCCAGGTGGGCGCACGGGCTCGCAACAGACTGATGCGGCACAGCAAACCGGGGTACACTAAAGCAATCAACCTACATAGATTTATCGATACCGTCTCAAGAACTGCACGAACCATAACAAGACACAGACCTTTCACCGGAAGAACACCCCATCATGCACCCTGTTACGCCTTCCCCGTCGAGCCCTCGCCCCGGAGCAACTGCGCACCTTTCTGTGAGCCACCAGCAGCGGCATGACCGGTACACGGCTGCCCTCGCTCTTTTGGGCAGCCCTGAGGCGATTATCCGGCTGGGTGGGGCGCTCGCCCTCGTGGAGCTGGCTGATGACTGGCTCACCGATGAGACCGGCCCTCAGGAGCACGGGCGCCGCAAGGCGCAGACGATTATTACCACCCTGTGCGCCTATATTTGTTCCCCGTTCCAGCTCGCCCATGACTATGAGCGGCTCATGGGTGATCAGCCGCAGGGTTTGACCCCGCAGCAGGCGCGCCGGTTCCGGGCCGAGAAGACCGAGCTGGCGGCTGAGGCGCAGGTGCGTGGGCGCATCCTGACCGAGATTCACGACCGGGTGCGCTGGGAACCGTCCGACGGCGGGCAGCCCGCCACGAACACGGCCCCGGACCCGGATAAAGTCACCGCCGGGTTGTGGTCGCACCTGAGGTTTGATTTTTCGGGGGCTGTCTTTTTCTACCCTGTGGATTTCACCCAGTCGTATTGGGGTGCGGGCGCGAACTTTCGGGGGTGCACGTACCACGACCAGGCGCGTTTTACCCGCTCCATTTACGGGGCCGATGCCCTGTTTGACCGTTCTGTGTACCACGGTGAGGCGTTTCTGAGCGATTCGGTGTACCGTGCGGGGGCTGGCCTGAGCGAATGCGTCTGGGGTGCTGACGCGCGCCTGGTGGGGTGCGTGTATGAGGGGAACGTTAATTTGAGTGCCTGCACGTGGGAGGGCGCCGCATACCTGAGCGACTGCACCTATTACGGGTACACGTACCTGGCTGATTCCGTGTACCGTGGGGACGCCGATTTTTGGCAGAGCACTTTCTACGGCACCGCGAACCTGGAGCACTGCACCTATTATCGGGGGGCGAGGTTTGAGGATTCTATCTACCACAGTGCCGCGTACCTGGGGGATTCGGTGTTCCGCCGCACCGCTAACCTGGCGTTCACCGTCTACTGGGGTGCGGCGCATTTTGGCGGGTGCGTATTTGCGGGGCAGGCGTGGCTGGATAACTGCGTATGGTTCGGCGGGGCCGACTTTTCGGGGGTGAAGTTTAAGAAGAAAACCGATTTTGAGGAGGCTCGCCTGCTGGGGGCCGCCGATTTTTCGGGTGCATCTTTCGCACGGGTTCCGGCGTTCACTGACGGTGTTTTTAACGCTGCCGCAGAGAACCTGTTTGAGGTTTCGGCGAAGAGCAAGCAGCCGCTTCCTTTAGCGGACGGGCTCCCGCAGGGGGCGCGGACCCTGACCGCCGCCGAGCGGCAGGTGCTTGCTGAGCGGCTGCAGGCTGCCGGGGCGGGGCGTGAGACCAATGCGCGGGAGTTTGAGCAGCCCCGCTCTGAGCTGATCCGCTGGGTTCGCTATGAGGTCGCCGGCACCCCGGATGAGGCTGAGGCAGATTCTGCGGGCGTGTTCACTGAGGCGGCTTAGCTCCATTATGGTGTTGCCTGCTTCCGTGGAGGCTGACCGCCTCACTAGATTCACGGCCGCCGCCGCTGCCTTACAGGATGCGCAGGTTGCGGCGCGGCGGGAGGCCGCAGAAGTACTCATTGGGGTGGCCGATGAGTGGCTGGCTGATACTTCGGTGCCGCGAAAGCAGCGCCTCCGGCAGGCGCAGGCCACCATTAATGCGCTCTGCATGTATATTCGCTCCCCGTTTCGGTTGGCGAAGCGGTATCAGCGCCTCATGCACGGTACAGTGCGGCATTCATGGTCTGCGCAGAAGAAGCGTCGTTTGCGGGCCTCTTTGGAGGCTTTCCGAGCTGAGGCGCACCTGCGGGGCGGTATTCTGAGGGCCATTGCTGCGCGCCTGCGCACCCCCGATACGGTGGCACCGGCCTCGGGTGGGAAAACGCCGCAGCAGCACGGGGGTGTTCCGGGTTCGTGGTCGGCGCTCACCTATGATTTCAGCGGGGCGGTGTTCTTCTACCCGGTTGATTTTTCGGGGGCGTACTGGGGCCGGAGGGCGGTTTTTGAGGGATGCGTGTTTTATGGTTCCGCCGATTTTTCGGGTGGGTTTTTCCGCCGGAAGGCACGCTTTGCCGGGTGCGCCTGGCGGGGTGAGGTGAGTTTTGAGCGGTGCATGTTTAACCGTGTGGCGGATTTCTCCCAGGGGGACTATAAGGGGCCGGTTAACCGGCGTTTTTGCACCTATGGTGATGAAGCGTGGCTTCATGCCTCAACGCATAAGAATACGGTTGATTATGGCGGCAGCATCTACCGTGGGTGGGCCAGTTTTGCCGATAACACGTACCGCGCAGATGCGGTGTTTAGCGGCTGCCTCTACCGCCGGGATGCCATGTTTCAGGGGTCCCGGTACGGTGGCCGGGCGACGCTGGATCGCTGCATCTATGAGGGGGCGGCGTTCATGCGGGAGTGCGTGTATGAGCGGGACGCCGATATGAGCGGCTGCACCTACTACGGGCGGGCTGCGGCTACTGAGTGCCCGGCTGAGCAGGCGCGGTTCGATGCCAGCGTGTACTACGGGGACGTGACCCATGCGGGTTCGGTGTTCTGCCATCACCCGGATTTTACGTGCTCCGCCTATTACGGTGGCGCTGATTTTGGAGGCTGCGTGTACCGGCGCGGGCTGTCGGTGTCGGGGTCGGCGTTCCACGGCCCGGTTAATTTTGACGGCTCAAAGTGCGGTAAAAAGTCGTACTGCGCCAGCGCGGTGTTTACAGGGCCTGTGACGCTGACCGGGACGGTGTTTCGCAAGAAGGTCATATTTGAGGAGTCCGCGTTTTTAGTCTCGACGGATTTTAGTGCCGCCGATTTTAGCGGCAGGATTCCGGGGTTCACAGAGTGTATCTTTACCCCGGGTGAGCAGTATGCTTTCCCGCAGCCGGTGACCGCTCCCCCGACGGGGTCGCGGCTGCTTGCCCCCTGGGAGGTTCGCAGGCTCGACTATTTCCGGCAGCAGGTTCAGGCGTTCACCCACCCGGCGGCTGATGACCCGGAGGTGCTTGAGGCTGCCCGCCAGCGGGTGCGGGTTCTCAAGAAGCAGCTGCACGCCTGGGTTTTCGCCATGCAAGACCCGCGCTACCAGCATCCTGGGTTTGAAAAGATCAGAGGAATATAGCTGTGCTCTCGACCGCCCGGCCCAGGTTATCAATACGGTGACTTGGGAATATGCCTGTGATATTGGGAAATATCCATTAAATTATTGATACCGGGTATACAGTTATGTCTTTTGGGCGGTTAACTCTTTGATAGAGAATGAGTCTCTAAACCTCGACCATTGATCCCATATGTCATATGCAGTACTTCACTAACGGCTTTTTACTGCGCCTATGCTTGCCAGCTGCCGCTCCTACACGCGTAAACACCCGTAATACCAGTGCCCCATGCCACAATCTTTACATGAGTGTTACATTCACCCTGGCCACCAGTGGCACATATCATAAAAAATTATTTTAGTATTCTCGCCATTGATAAAAAATACATTTTACCCCTCATATTTTTGAATATTTTCCCCATAACTTTTAATAAACGTATTCGGTGATGGCTCTGCCACCGCACCCGTCACCGGCCCGCGGCAGCTGTTCTGCCGCCGCAGCACCCCACGGGCACGCCTGCCGTACCGTGATAATATCGGGGCAAAAAGCGCATAATATGCTCGCTGATAGGCCAACGGCGCGCCCGCACCAGTCACCGTGCAGGCCGCACCCGACCATTTGAACAACCCTAAAAATACGGCATGTCAGCGGCCAGAAACCGCCCCCGTATTAAATAGTAAAAGCTTTGTTCTGGTCACCGCACCGGCTGTCTATTATTTGTTTTCTGCAGATATTCGCTGCGCATTATACTCATCTATTTTCGTTATTAGTGTGTGCGTTGCCCGGCACGCCTCGGGTATGCTGAAAGCCTACACCCAGCCACGCATCTTTTTACGCAGGAGTAAACCATGAATACACCCAGCTCGTCGCTTGGCGACTCTCGCCTTCTTGAGGATGCGCTGCGGCACGATAGGTACGCAGCGGCGGCAAGCCAGCTTGGGGATGTTCAGCCCATTACCCGCATGAGCGCCGTACTGGCGCTTATTGAGCTGGCCGATGAGTGGCTGCAGGCGGTGCACCTGACGAAAACCCAGCGTCGCCGCAAAGCGCAGACCGTCATTGACATGCTGTGCTCCTATGTGCGTTCCCCGTTCCCCCTGGCGGCTGAGCAGAAACGCCTGCTGGGGGATGCCCCCGAAGACCTGGGGCAGATGCGTCGGTTCCGTGCGGAGCAGGCCGAGCTTGAGGCCGAGATTCAGGTGCGTGAGCGCATCCTTTCTGAGATTCATGACAGGGTGCGCTGGCAGCTGCGGGACGGCGCGGGCGGTTCCCGCCGGGTCCCGGCTGAGGCCGATATGCTCACCGGCGCCTGGTCGCGTCTTTCCTACAATTTTTCGGGTGCCACGTTCTTCTACCCCGTGGATTTTAGCGAGTCGGCGTGGGGTGAGAAGGTGTCGTTCCGCGGGTGTACGTACCGGTTTGACGCGGATTTCGGGGCGTCACTGTATGCCGCCGATGCCGTGTTTAGCGGCTCTAAGTACGGTGAGCAGGTGCGTTTTAGCGACTCCATCTACCGCGGGTATGTGAGCTTCGCCGGTTCAACCTATGGGGGTGAGGCCCGGTTTGAGGATTCTCAGTACGATGGGGATGTCGATTTCTTCGGCTCAACCTACCGCGGCAGCGTCACGTTCGCCAATGCCTCCTATGAGAGGCGGGTGCGCCTGAGCGGCTCCACTTACGGCCTGCACGCCGATTTGAGCGGGTGCGTGTACCGTGACCAGGCGCTTTTGAGCGGGTGCGTGTATGCGGCGGATGTGAGCCTGCGCGAGTGCCAGTATCGGGGTAATATCGCGGATTTCAGCGGGTGCGTGTACCGTGAGAACGCCGATTTGGCGGGCTCTATCTATGAGGGTGCCACCGATTTTTCGCAGTCGGTGTGGCACGGTAAGGCCCGCCTGACGGGGTGCATGTATTTCAAGAACGTGAACTTTGCCAGCTCCACCTACCGTGAGCGCACCGATTTTGGCGGTTCAACATTTAACCGGGACACCGATTTCAGCGGCTCCACCTACCAGAAGGCGGTTGTGCTGGGTGATAGCGTGTACGGCGGGCAGACGAACCTGAGCGGGTGCACCTACCTGATGGGCGCGTACCTTTCGGGGAATACCTACCGGGGTAATGTGAACCTGAGCCGCTGCTGCTACCGGGGCGACGCCGATTTTAGTGAGTCCACCTATGAGGGTTCGGCCGTGTTTGAGGCGTGCGACTACCAGGGGTACACCTACTTTAATGAGTGCCTGCACCGTGGGTTTGTTTCGTTCAGCGGCTCCACCTACGCGAATTACACGAATTTTTATGAGTCGATTTACTGCGGTAAGGCGAATTTGGGCGGGTGCGTGTACAAGAAGTACCCGGATTTTAGCAGCGCCGCATATTTTGGGGACGTGACGGTGGCGGGCGCACGGTTCTCGGAGCAGGCTCCTTCATTCGCTGGGTGCGTGTTTAACCCGGATAGGGCGAATGATTTTACGACCGCTGACGAGAGCGAGTACAGCATTAAGCTGGTGGATGGCTACCCCGAGAATGCGCGGGCGCTGACTGTCTCTGAGCTGGAGCATCTAGCGAATGTGGGCCCAGAGGATAAAGGGTTCACGCGGTGGGTGCGCGGCCTTAACTCCCCGAAGGAGGAGGCGCAGCCGGTAGCGGTGTAGCCTCAGGTGCACCGCGTGCATGCGCCCGCATGTGAATATGTGGGTGTGTGTCTGTTGTGCCGGTGATGGGCGAGCGCCTGCTGTTTGTGCACGCATATGCTAAATGTCCGCTCCCCGTTGCCGGGTTGCCCGACCTGTTGAGAGAGGCACCGTATGAGACCCGCAGCCCAGTATCCCGAATCAGCCCAGCCCTCGGGCGCGCAGAGTGTGGGTGTGGGGCGCGGGCAGAGGCGCATCGCGGCGACCGGCCAGCTCAGTAGCGTTGATGCCGATACCCGGCTGGCTGGGGCGCTGGCTCTCATAGAGCTGGCTGATGAATGGCTCACCACCCCAGCCGCAGCAGACAGCCTCACCGCAGATCAACCTACCCGTGAGGCGCAAGCAATCATTCATGAGCTCTGCGCCTATATCCGCTCCCCCTTTCCACTAGTGAGTGAGTACCGGCGGCTTGCTGGCTCTGCCCACACCGACCCACAAGCGCACCTAAAAATGCAGCAGATACGGGATGAGCTATCGCCTGAGGCTCGGGTTCGTGAACGTATTCTTGCCGAGGTGTCTGCCCGGGTATCTCGCCTGGGTGCCGTCGGAGATGGGCCTGCCTCCGGGCCGTGGTCCTGGCTAGTTTTTGATTTTTCAGGTGCCGTATTTTTCTACCCGGTTCGTTTGGCGGGGTGTTATTGGGCGCAACCGCTCAATTTTAGCGAATGCTCATTCTGTGAAGAGGTTGATGTTAGCGGCTCTGTTTTCGCCCAAGACGCAGATTTTAGCGCCTACGAGTACCATTCCTCGGCCGATTTTAGGGATATTCACTGCCGCGGTGCGGCGGTTTTTAGCTACTGTGATTTCTATGGTCGCGCGGTTTTCACCGGTGCCAGGTACGATGCGCAGGCTGATTTTGACGGTATTACCTGCCATGCTGCTGCGGACTTTAGCCGGTGTCTCTACCGTGGTGCCGCGAATTTTCTCACCAGCACGTATGTGGGGCCAGCTGATTTTAGCGGCAGCACCTATCTGGCAGATGCGCACTTTGGGGATTCTGTGTACTACAACCGCGTGGATTTTAGCCGCTGCGTTTACCGAGGCCCGGCGATTTTCAGCCATAGCCTCTATGAGGGGCCTGTTCGGCGTGAGAGGTGTCTGTATGATCAGGACGCTGATTTTCAGGCGTGTGTTTATCGCTCTACGGTGGCGGCTTCGCATAGTACGTACGGCGGTTCTACCAATTTTTCGGGGTCTGTGTGGGCGGACGAGACCAGCTGAGGCGGGGCTACCGGGCAGATGATAGGAACCAAAGCCATTATGGAGGAAATATTGTGAAGCAGCATCAGGAGCACATACCCGCTGAACGGCAGATCAGGTTTGCGCAGGCCGCATCCCAGCTATCTGATGCTGATGCCGATACCCGGCTGGCTGGGGCGCTGGCTCTCATAGAGCTGGCTGATGAATGGCTCGCCAACCCAGCCGCAGCAGACAGCCTCGCCACAGATCAACCTACCCGTGAGGCGCAAGCAATTATTCACGAGCTCTGCGCCTATATCCGCTCCCCCTTCCTGGCGGGTAGCACCTCTAGCCGCACGGAGTTGGCGCAGTACTATATGCGTCTGCTTGGTGACGCCCCGGAGGGCCTGTCCCGCACGCAGCGTGAGCAGTTTCAGGCGGAGAAATCCGCCCTGACGGTTGAGGCGCTGGTACGCGGGTGCATCCTTGAGGCTATCCATGACCGATTCGTGCAGGAGTCAGACTACGGCACTCCCCCGTGCCCCGAGGGCCTTCCCAATCAGCAGGAGGCGGAGGGCAACCGGTGGTCAGGGCTGGATTATGATTTTTCGGGTGCCGTATTTTTCTACCCGGTGCTGTTGAAGGCGTCATATTGCACGGGAGAAATGGCTTTTAGGGACTGTATTTTCCTGGAAGAAGCCTGCTTTAGCCATGCGTATTTTGCTCAGTGCACCGATTTTTCTGGTGCAGCATATTATGGTGACGCCTCTTTTGGTTTTTCGTCGTTTAAGGGCGGGGTGCGGTTTGACCGGTGCACGTTCGGGGCGCTGGCTAAGTTTACAGACACCTACTACGGCGGCGATGCCTCGTTCAGGGGGTGCACCTATAAGGGGCTGGCCCTGTATGATGAGTCCACCTACTGCGGTACGGTGGCTGATTTCAGTAATAGTGTGTATTGTGCGGGTGCCGAGTTCGGCGGTGCCGGGTATGACTGCCCGGCCATATTCAGCGGGTCCGTTTTTGAGGGCGCCGCATATTTTAGGTTTGGCCGGTACGCTGATACGGTTCGTCACGATGGGTGCTCCTACGCGGCTGCAGCCGATTTCAGCTATTCTGTCTGCTGGGCTGATGCGGATTTTTCGGGCTCCATTTTTGCTCAGGGAACCAGTTTTACCGGGTGTGAATATTATGGTGCCGCGCATTTTTCGGGCTGTTCTTTTACTGGCGGTACGGTCAATTATTCTAGCTCCATATATGCGGCAGAGGTATCTTTTAGTAACTCAATGTATGGCGAGAGCACCGGCTCCGTTATGTTTGATGCCTCGGGTTTCTTCGATGGTGCGCTCTTCACCAGTGTTGGCTGGGGGAATGCTTCTGTCTCTTTCACGGGCTGCGTCTTTAACCCGTCGTCCCGGAATGTTTTTACTAACCGGGGTGCCGCCCAGTCTCCTGTGCGGTTCAGTGGGAAACTTCCACTGGGTGCCCGCGCGCTGGAGTTCGATGAACTTGATGAGCTCCAGGAGCACCGGCAGGCACTTCACCCCACGGCTTTTGTGGCCCCGGCCCGCCCCGGCCCGGCTGCGGAGTATGCGCACCTGCCGCACCAGGTCTCTGAGGAGGCGGTGGAAGAGTTCGCCCGCTGGGCGCGTGAGCTTATTGGTGAGGATTAGCTGTACTTGCGCATAAACCGGAGGTGCTCATGGCGGAGGGCCTCTAGCGGACAGAAAATATGGGCTTGTATTGCCTCGGTGAGGGCCTGCACGGCCTGCGGGGAGTCTGGGCCGCTGGCGTGTATCTGCGGGTAGGCAGCGTGAAGGCTTTCACGTATCTGTTGGAACGCTAGCCGGTATCTACAAATATCATGAAATAGAAAGTACGGTGTCTGCCGGTCAAAGGCGGTTAAATGAAGCCACTCTAAACGCCCTTGATATTGTGGCGGCAGGGGCAGCCATCCGTTTGCCGTGTAAGTGAATCGCTCTTTGACTTGTAAAGAGTCAGAATCGTCCTCAGCGCAAGAATCCAATATATAGTCGATAAGGGCGTAGGATGGGTCATCGGGAAGTATCCAGTAGCATACATCGTCGCTTAGGAGGGTTGCTTCCTGAACAAGTACGGCTGCGGGCACCGCATTGGCACCTTTCAAAGATAAGGATGCCTCTAATGCATTGAGTTTTTCTAACACCCTGTCCATGATCGGAATGTTACGGTGCGTCAGGTTTGTGCGTATTGCCCGTACCACTTTTTGCGCGTACTCATACCAGCTGAAATATGTTTCTGCAGTCAGATGTTTTTCCATCTCCTCTATGTACTGTAGCGCTGGTTTTATAAGGCGCGCGGCGGCATCGGAGTACATATCAGCTTGAAGACAAAGGTGCCACAGCTGCTCCGTCTGGCCGGATGCGCCATTGCCGTATTTGCCTTCATCCAGCCTTCTGTCTGCCCACTCACTGAGGGTGAGGGCGCGGTGGGCGAGCTCTTGGGCTGCCGCAGCGTACGTAATGAATGTCGGCGGCACTGTAGCAGTCGGGGTGCCTGCGCGCTCGAGGGCAGCTGCGGTGGTTCTTGCCCCCGCCACTCGATGCTGAAGCGCCCGCGCGTCCTCTGTTAGCTGCTGCGCGCGGTGTGTTTGTTTCTCGCATGCCCGCGCAATACTGCCCCACTGGGATGACCCACCAAACGGAGGGACAGCGCGCATACCGTCTAAGACTGTCAGGGCGGACCCCAGGCAGTGGGCCACTTTTCTCATGGCCTCTAGCAGGCTGGAGGGATCAGAGAGCGTAGAAGGGTCTACAAAAATGTGATAGTACTCAATACAGCCGCTGGCTACTACCCGTTTAATCCGTGTGCGCTCCATAACCTCGGGGAAAAAACTCTCAATAATGGCAGATTGCAGGGGTGATTCCGCCATATGCTGCAGCTGCAGCCGTGCACGTGCAGCGGCAGTCAGTAGCCGTGAGAAGTCGTTTTCACTCGGGTACTCTACGTTCATGGCTTTCCCCTAATATGTGGAAGCGGATTCGGGTGTGTCCCAGGGTACCAGCCGTTCCTGGGTACGGTACCGGTTTGGCGGGCTGTCCTTAATAGGGCGTGCGATGAGGCGTCTGCGCCTATTGAGCCAATCGTGCCCTGACGGTTGGGGCGGCCCTGATGGTGCCACGGGGCGACGGTGCAGCCATTTCTAATGCTCTGTGAGTATGTGTTATCGGATAAAAACAGTGACGAATGACCGGTTTTATTCTGCCCATCTCATAAATATTTGAAGCATAAAAATTCTATATATACCCATATTCACCCCCATAAAATAAAGTTTTATCTGCATAGAAAATCTTCACTTCGGTTTTATGTGCGCTCGCATATTCCTTGGGATGCAGCATTGGGCAAGCTGCGGATAAACCTCAGCGTTCCTTCAGCTAGCGCTTTTCCCCCATTGGCAACGGTATACTTACTTATACCCGACAAGTAGAGAGGCCAGTTGCGATGGAGCCGCAAAATCCAAGCGAGAGCACACCGTCAACCCTGCCCGCACCCACTAATATGATTCCGATTGTGAGGGTGCCGGGCGTTCAAACGGCGGCGGAAAAAGCAGCAGCTAAAAAACGTAAAACCCAAAACCTGGTGAAATACCTGGCGGTGGGCAGAACTCTCTACACGGTTATTCCTTTGGCGCTTTTCTTTTTATTGGTTGAGCGCCGCGCTATCACTATTGACGCGTTCCCCGATCTGCTCTCCCCGGTGGGGCTTTTCCTTCTCCTGTATGTGCTGTTTGAGATACTGAGCGTGCTGTGGTTTAACAGCGGAAAACAGCCAGCGTTTATTGCCCTATTGGGCCGCTACCTGGCTGGCGTTGTGCTCTCCGTGGTGTTTATGAGCATTGTGCTTCAGTTCATGCCGTGGTCACAAAACCTGCGGGAAACCTTTGTGGGGTGGTGGACGATCACCGTGCCGTTTGCCGAGCTGATTACCAGCGGGTTCCTGTTCTATTTGACGTTTAAGAATTTTCCAAAGACAGCCGCAGCCCCGGAGCATACGCAGTTCTGGCAGGACGAAGAGGAAGAGTAGAGGTCGTTCTGCGCCCATCGCAGGAGGCGGAGTTCTGCCAGGCAGCCAACCCACCCACAGGGTCTGCTGGTGCAGATTCCGCCTTCTTTGATGTAACGCACCCGTGAAGGGTTGGTTTGTAACATATCGTCATATAACCCAGCATATTGTTCATATATTGGACACCTCTTCCTGCCCTCTTGGAGGGCCTTCCCGTCAAAACACGTTCAAAGTTTTGAGGGTTAACCCCCAGTTTTTGGCGTCATTATTAGACAGTTGGGGCTTCTTGGCGCTTACCGGGTAGAAAAAGAAGGCCCATTTTTGGCTTATCCCACACAGCAACCTATTCGCTTTTTCGTGTTGTTCCGCGTCATAGCAATATAAAGATTTGATAAATCATCCGAAAGTATGACAGTTTTCAAAAAACCTTAGAGTATGCTGGAAATTCGACTAACTGAGGAAGCACGCAATGAGCAATAGCGCAACACAGGTAAGAACAGCCCAGATCGGTGGTGGCCGTATCAGCGACGGCCCGGCGAACCTGCGAGCCTCGTTCAGCGCTTCCAAGGTTTCGGCGGGTCACCGTACTACCTCCCCCAAGATACTGTCAGTCCTGTACACGGCGCGCGTGATTGGGTTGGCATTACCGTACGTATTTACGTTTGCAGCGGTGCTGGGTGGAGACCTTTATTCGCAGTGGGCACACGTGATGTTCCACCCGATTGGGCAGTTCATGCTGGCGTATGCACTAGCGCATGTGACCGCCAATATTTGTTTCAACTTCCGCCGCGGCGGCGCCCTGGTTCGCACCGTAAATGGTGTGGGCGCGGTGCTGTGTGTGGCGGTCTCTCCCCTGTGGGTGAACTTGATAATGTCAGGGGCTAATTCACCGGATGCGTTGTGGGCGCTGATTGGTGTTCCCCTGGAATTCGCGGCGTGCATTGGATACTACGTGTACACCGCACGGAGGATTGGGTAGAGTCCTCCATAATCCCATAGAGAAAAGTTGAGCACCCGGTGTTTGTTGGTTCCGCCGGGTGCTCAACCATGTTCACGGGTACACGCCTAGTTTTCACATTCTGCACCAAGAAATCCCTGGTATTGTTGATCGACTGCGGTAGGGTGAAGGGGCACGCCTCCAACCACACCATGCAAGGAGCCACCCACTATGACCGCCAGCGACAAAAACACATTGAACACTTCACGGCAGGAGCGATTTCTAAAAGCCGTCGAGCTGCTTAGCTCTGCCCACTCATACACACGGCTGGGCGCGGTGCACGCCCTCGTGGCGCTGGCGGATGAATACCTTACCGACCAAGCGTTACAGGCGGAAGAAAAGCACGCGGAGGGCCAGCGCATCGTTGATATTCTCTGCGCCTACATCCGCTCCCCTTTTGAGATGGCATTTCGGTACGATGAGCTCTCGCAGAATAAGCCCAGCCCGCACGGTGTGTACAGGGACAACCACCAAGATTTCTATATGCACAGAGCAGAGCTTTTGGCAGAAGCGAAGGTTCGTCAGCAGGCTTTACAGGAAATTCACCGCCGGTTGCGCCATTTTCCTCAGGGCGACAGAAGGAATTATGTAGAAGGCTCGTGGTCTGGGTTTGAGTACGATTTCTCGAATAGTGTTTTCTTCTACCCGGTTGATATGAAGGATTCCTGGTATCAGAATTCCGTTGATTTCAGCGGGTGCACGTACTATGCCAGCGCCGAGTTCAGCGGTTCCACCCATGAACGAAGCGCTTATTTTTGCGATTCTACGTACTATGATTGGGTTTTCTTCAACAACTCAACCTATTGTGGTGAAGCCCAGTGGAGCGGATCTACGTACCATGATTCGGCGCGTTTCAACTGGTCTGTTTACTATGGTGAGGTTTCCTTCCACGATTCTGTTTACGGCGGATCGGTCTTCTTCGACCAGTCTCTCTACTACGATGAGGCTTTATTCTATAGCTCTACTTATCGGGGCGAGGCCGGGTTCGACGGCTCGCTGTACCGGGGCTCAGTTTTTGTGAATGATTCGGTCTTTGAGGGCGAGGTTTCTCTGTACGGGTCTGTTTTCTGCGGTACTTTGAATTTTGGTACCGACTTTTTCGGGGAACCGTTCCCTTCGCGGTTTGTTCAGAGTGCGCCCTGCTTTGTTGCTGAAAAGAATGCGCGGGCAACGTTATTTGGCTCGTCCAGCAATAATTTTGTGGTTGAGAACAGCGGCTACTCTATAGCTCTCGGCGCTAAGGGTCTTCCGCTGGGATGCGGTTTTCTATCTACAGAACAGGCAGACTATCTCGCGGCAAAGTTTCGGGAGGTGTACGAGGCGCGAGCCTATCTTCGTGACTCGCAGGTGCCGCAGGAGCGGCAAGACCTTCGGGAGAAATTGGAGAGCCTAAGCCAAAATATACGAGCATGGAGGAAAGAAGCTACTGCTCTGCCTGGCGGCAACTAGCAGATGACACTTTCCCCTACATATATGGGGTATCTGCTGTAGGATGGGGAGGAAATAAACGCCGCTCCACTCACCTGTGAGGAACCGTTAAAAGCAATGCCGCATACACCCGAAAATGTAGAGAACAATTCAGAGGTATCTCACCAAACCACGTTTGAGAAGCATAAGGCAGAGCGTTGGGAACGGTATCTTCAAGCGGTAAAACAGCTTCGCGGCAGGGACGCCTCTGTGCGCGTGAGCGGCGTACACGCACTTGTTGTGCTTGTGGATGAGTGGCTTCACGAAGAAAACCTATCTGAAGACGAAAAAATTAAAGAGGGGCAGTTTATTATTAATAAGCTCTGCGCCTATATCTGCTCCCCTTTCACCCTCGCCTCTGAGTATGATGAACTGACTCAGGACAGCCCAACAGCTGAAGGTCTCTACAAAAATAAAGAACAAGAGTTCTATATTCATAAGGCTGAACTTCAAGCAGAAGCAGATGTGCGCCTGAGCATTATGAAAGAGATTCACGCTCGCCTACAGGGCCCAGATGAAAATACCCCAGGGGCGTGGTCAGATTTTGAATACGACTTCTCAGGTAGCACCTTCTTCTACCCCGTAGACCTCACACACTCTTACTACACGAAACCCGTTCATTTCAGTGAATCCGTTTACCGGAGCTCGGCTAATTTCAGTGGATCCACCTACCGGGACTGGGTTGGTTTCAGCGACTCTACCTACCGGGGCCGGGCTGATTTTAGCGGCTCCATCTATCGGGGCGGGGCCGATTTCCATGAGTCCATCTACCAGGCTGAGGTTGACCTCAGCAAGTCTGTTTATCAAGACTGGGCAGACTTCCACGAATCCACCTATTGGGGTGATGCCAACTTCAGCGAGTCTGCTTATCGAAGCTGGGCTGATCTTCAAAACTCTATTTATCAGGGTCAGGCTGATTTTAGCCGATCCGCTTACCGGGAGGGAGTTGATCTTAGCTGTTCCATCTATTGGGGTAGGGCTAACTTCCGTGGCTCTATCTATGAGGATGAGGCTGCTTTTAGCGGGTCTATCTTTCGGGACACAATCGATTTTGGTAAAGATACAGACAGCGGCCGCCCTTCCGTCTTCATGCGATACGCTCCTGCGTTCTATGACGAGGCAAACCAGCAAAACACACTTCTTGGCGCGCCCAATAATGACTTCTCCGTCGAAAACAGCGAGGGCTGCCCTGTTCTCCTTACCCCTGACGGCTTACCCCTTGACTGCCGCTTCCTATCAACCGTCCAGAAGGATTACCTGGAGAATACCCTTCGCAGGTTAGAAGAAACGAATGATGAGTTCCTTGCCGCGAAGAATCATGAAGTGGAGAAAGAGCTCTCAGAAAAGCTGCGGTCTCTCACCCAAGAACTCGATGAGTGGCGCCGGGAAGTTACCGCATTACCGTCCGACTCGCCGAATAATACAGAAGCACCACCTCAGCAGACCAAGTATATGAAACGGCCTGAGGAGGAGGTTCCATGGTCCCCAGCAGGTAGAGAAGCATTTTCTCTGCTTGACGACTACCGAAAAAACAGCAATGATCACGCCAAGATTTATGCAGTTATTAAAGATATTCTTGAAAGCCATGAACGCCAGATAAAAATTCTTGCAGAACAGACCCAGCAATGTATTGAAAATGCTTTTAAAGAACGCATGGCAGAGCGTCGAGGACGGTACGCAAAAGCAGTAGAACAGCTTGGTAATGCGAATGCCCCCGTTCGTATAGGTGGTGTATATACGCTCATTGGTCTCGCGGATGAGTGGTTTCTAGACGAAAACCTGGAATACTTAGAAAGAGTTAGAGAAGGACAGGTTATTATTAATGTCCTGTGCGCATATATCCGTTCCTCCTTCGCTCTCGCCTTCCACTACAATGAGCTGACTCAGGACAGCCCAACAGCTGAAGGTCTTTACAAAAATAGAGAACAAGAATTCTATATAGACAAAGCGACACTAAAATCTGAAGCAGATGTGCGCCTGAGCATTCTGAAAGAAATTCACCGCCGCCTACAAGGCCCAGACGAAAACACCCCGGGGGTATGGTCTGATTTTGAATACGGCTTCTCGGGAAGCATTTTCTTCTACCCCATAGACCTCACAAACTCCTACTACACGAAACCCGTTAATTTCAGCGGCTCTACCTACCAGGATTGGGCTGATTTCAGTAACTCTATCTACCAAAGTCGGGCTGATTTTAACGATTCTACCTACCGGAACTGGGCTGACTTCCGCGGCTCAATCTATCAAGGTCGGGCTGATTTCAATAGCTCCACCTATCAAAATGTGGTTTACTTCAGTGACTCAACTTACAGGGGTGAGGTTTGTTTTAATAAATCCACTTACCAAGATTTTGTTTATTTTGACCGCTCCATCTACCAGAACTGGGCTGATTTCTACGATTCTACCTATCAGGATGAGGCTAGTTTTACCAACTCCACCTACCTGGATATGGTTAGCTTCTTCGACTCCACTTACCAGGAAGTGGTTAGTTTCAGTGATTCTGCCTATTGGAATGGGGGCGGGTTCAGCAACTCCATTTACCAGGGTGAGGTTGATTTCAGCAATTCCATTTACGTCGGCGGGATAGGGTTCAGCAACTCCGCTTACCGGGGTAAAGCTAATTTCAGTGGCTCCATCTACCAGGGTCAGGTTGGCCTCAGCAACTCCACCTATGAGGACGAAGCTGCTTTTAGCGGGTCTATCTTTCGCGACGAAATTTATTGTGGCCAGAGCACAAACAGCGGCAGCTCTTCACGTTTCACGCAATGCGCCCCTGAATTCTATGACGAGGCAAACCAGCAAAACACGCTCTTTGGCTCGCACAACAATAATTTCACAGCCGAAAACGGCAGGAGCTTCCCCATTTACCGCAACCTTGAAGGCTTACCCCTCGGCTGCGCTTTCCTAACGCCCGCGCACAAGAAATATCTGGATAAAATGTTTCAAGCAATGGAAGAAATCAGCGATAAAATTCATGCCCCGCACACCCCAGACAAGACGAAAGAACTCTCAGAAAAGCTGCGGTCTCTCACCCAAGAACTCCACGACTGGCGTGAAAAAGTCACCACAGCACAGAGGACCCGATAAGCGATGCCAGAAAAACATAATACAGAACGCCGAGAACGGTACACCAAAGCAGTAGAACAGCTGGGTGATAAGAAAGCCCCTGTCCGTATGGATGGTGTGTATACGCTTATTGGCCTCGTGGATGAGTGGCTACTAGACGAAAACCTGGACTACGCAGAAAGGGTCAGAGAAGGACAGGTTATTATTAACAACCTCTGCGCCTGCATCCGTTCCTCCTTCGCTCTCTCCTTCCACTACAATGAGCTAACTCAAGACAGCCCAATAGCCGAAGGCCTTTACAAAAATAGAGAACAAGAGTTCTACACTGACAAAGCAGCGCTAGAATCTGAGGCAAACATTCGCCTGAGCATTCTGAAAGAAATTCGCCACCGCCTACAAGGCCCAGACAAAAACACACCGGGAACATGGTCAGACTTTGAATACGACTTCTCGGGAAGCACCTTCTTCTACCCCATAGATCTGACAAATTCTTACTACGCAAAACCTGCCGCATTCGATAATGCCGTGTATAAAGACCGGGCTGATTTTAGCGGCTCCCACTATTGCGGTGACACTGATTTCAGCTACTCAGACTACGGGGGTGATACTGATTTCAGCTATTCCACCTATCAGGGTGAAGCTGACTTCCGGGAGTCCGCCTACCAGGGTCGGGCTGACTTTAGCCGCTCCACCTACAAACAAAAAGCTGTTTTTAGCGATTTCATTTCTCCCTCCACATACAAAAGTGACGCTGATTTCAGCAACTCAGACTACGGGGATGATACCGATTTCAGCTATTCCACCTATCAGGGTAGGGCTGATTTCCGCGCCTCCACCTACGCCGGTGAGGCGTATCATCGTGGTTCCAGCTACACGGGTACAGTTGATTTCAGTGATTCCGTCTATAAGGGCCGGGCTATCTTCAGCCGTGCCGCCTACCAGGGCAAGGCTAATTTCAGCGGCTCCAGGTACCAGGATGAGGCTCACTTCTACTTCTCCACCTACCAAGAGGCTGATTTCAGTGGCTCCGCTTACCAAGCCCTCACTGACTTCAGCTACTCCACTTACCGGGGTGCAGCTGACTTCCGCAGATCAGCCTACCGGGCTGGGGCTGACTTCTGCGGCTCAGATTATCGGGAGTGGGCCACCTTCAGCGGATCCACCTACCAGAGGTGGGTTAACTTTGATAACTCCATCTATGGGAGCTGGGCTGATTTCAGTAAGTCCACCTACCGGAGAAATGCTGACTACAGCGAGTCTATCCACCAGGGCTGGGTTAATCTCAGCGGATCTACTTATGAGGGTGTAGCAGCCTTTAGCGGGTCTATTTTTGACGACAAAATCTATTTTAGTGAAGATATAGACGGCAGCTGTTCCTCCCGTTTCACGCAGTGCGCCCCTGCGTTCTACGACGAGACAAACCATCAAAATACTCTTTTTGGTTCGCATAACAATAATTTCACGGTCGAAAACGGTAGGGGCCACCCTATTTACCTTACGCCTGAGGGATTACCCCTCAACTGTGCTTTCCTGGCACCCGATCAGGGGGAATACCTGAAGGGTATTCTCCGCAGGTTGGAAGAAATCAGCGATGAAATCCTTGCCGTGAAAAATGATGAAGAGAAAAAAGGGCTCATAGAAAAGCGGCAACCTCTTGACAAAGAATTCAAAGAATGGCGTGAAAAAGTCACCACAGCGCAGAGAACCCGATAAGCAATGCCAAAAAAACATAATGCAGAACGCCGAGAACAGTACACCAAAGCAGTAGAACAGCTTGGTAATGCGAATGCCCCCGTCCGTTTGGGCGGCGTGTACACACTCGTTAGCCTAGTAGATGAATGGCTTAGAGAAGAGAACATAGAATACAACGAACGAATCGCAGAAGGCCAGGTTATTATTAATATCCTGTGCGCATATATCCGCTCCCCGTTTGCCCTTGTTTCCCGCTATGATGAGCTAATTCAAGACGCCCCAACAGCCGAAGGTCTCTACAAGAATAGAGAACAAGAGTTCTATATAGATAAAGCAGGTTTAGAGCCTGAAAAGAAGGTTCGCCTGAGCATTATTAAAGAAATTCACAGCCGTTTGCAGGGTTCTAAAGATAACACGCCGGGGGCGTGGTCAGATTTTGAATACGATTTCTCGGGAAGCATTTTCTTCTACCCCGTAGATTTCACACACTCTTACTACGCAAAGCCCGTTAATTTCAGTGGTTCCGCCTACTGGGGTGAGACTGATTTTAGCTACTCCACCTACATGGACGAGGTTTACTTCAGCGAGTCCAGCTACCAAGGCCGGGCTGGTTTCAATGGTTCCATCTACCAGGGTGAGGCTGATTTCCGTGGCTCCACGTACCGGGGTTCAGCTGGCTTCGCCAGATCCACCTACTGGGGAGGGGCGTACTTCAGCGGCTCCACCTATCTCAGTGAGGCTGTCTTCCGTGGCTCTGTTTACCGGTGCGCGGCCACTTTTAACGATTCCGTCTACCAGTATTGGGTTGATCTTCGTGGCTCCACGTATCAGGGCGCAGCTGATTTTGGTGGCTCCACCTACCAGTATTGGGCTGATTTCCGTGGCTCCACGTACCGGTGGTGGGCTTACTTCAACGACTCTATATGCTGCGGTTGGGCTGGCCTCAGCCACTCCGTCTACGAGGGTGAGGCTGACTTTAGCGGCTCTGTTTTCTGTAGTGACATTTATTTTGGCCAAGACGGAGACAACAGTAGCTTTTCTCGCTTCACAGGCTGCGCCCCTCAGTTTTATGACGAGACAAACCGCAAAAACACCCTCTTCGGCTCGAATAACAATAATTTCACAGTCGAAAACAGCAGGGGCTACCCCATTTACCGCAGCTTTGAAGGCTTACCTCTTAGATGCTGTTTCCTAGCGGAAGCACAAGAAGAATATCTCAGCGGTATCTTCAAAGAGATAGAAGAGACGAGGGAGAAACTTCTTACCACAGAACGCTTCCAAGAAAAGATAGGACTCCCAGGAAAGCTACGGGCTTTCAACACAGCACTCCATGAATGGCGTGAAAAAGTCACCACAGCGCAGAGGACCCGATAAGCAATGCCAGAAAAACATAATGTAGAACGCCGAGAACGGTACACCAAAGCGGTGGAACAACTCGGAAGCAAAGAAGCCCCTGTCCGTATAGGTAGCGTATACACGCTTGTTGGGCTCGTGGATGAGTGGCTACTAGACGAAAACCTGGACTACGCAGAAAGGGTCAGAGAAGGACAGGTTATTATTAATAACCTCTGTGCCTATATCCGTTCCTCCTTCGCTCTCGCCTTTCACTACGATGAGCTGACTCAGGAAAGCCCAACAGCCGAAGGTCTTTACAAAAATAGAGAACAAGAATTCTACATTGACAAGGCAGCGCTGGAATCTGAGGCAGATATTCGCCTGAGCATTATTAAAGAAATTCACGATCGCCTACAAAGCCCTAAAATAAACACGCCGGGGGCATGGTCAGATTTTGAATATGACTTCTCGGGAAGCACCTTCTTCTACCCCATAGATTTCACACGCTCTTACTACACAAAACCTGTTAAGTTCAGTGGCTCCACCTACCAAGACGAGGTTCGCTTCGGTGGTTCCACTTACCAGGGCGGGGCCGATTTCAGCGGCTCTATCTACCGGCGCGGGGCTGATTTCCTCAGTTCTACATACCAGAGTCAGGCTAACTTCGTCGGTTCCACGTACCAGGACAAGGCTGTCTTTAGCAGCTCCACCTACCAGGATGGGGCTAACTTCAGCGGATCCACTTATCAAGGTGAAGTTTTCTTTCGTGGCTCCGTCTACCAGGATTGGGTTGTTTTCAATGGCTCTACCTATCGGGAAGAGGCTGATTTCTGTGGCTCTACCTACCGGCGCGGGGCTGATTTCAGCGACTCTACCTACTGGGGCAAGATTGTTTTCGGCGGCTCCGTCTATCAAGGCTGGGCTGTCTTTCGCGATTCCGCTTACCGGGGCGAAGCTGCCTTTAATGACTCCGTCTACTGGGGTGGGGCCGATTTCAGCGGCTCTACCTACCGGGGCAGGACTGGCTTCGGTAACTCTATCTACCAGGAAGGGGCCAATTTAAGCCGATCCACCTACTGGGGCGAGGCTGACTTTAGCGGGTCTATTTTCTGTAGTGAAATATATTTTGGCTACGGCACACACAGCGACAGTTTTTCTCGTTTCATAGGTTGCACACCTCAGTTTTATGACGAGACGAACCATAAAAACACCCTCTTCGGCTCGAATAACAATAATTTCACGGTCGAAAACGGCAGGGGCTACCCCGTTTACCGCAACCTTGAAAGCTTACCTCTTGGCTGTGCTTTTCTCACCACAGAGCAGAAAGAATACCTTGCAGATAAGTTCCAAGAAATAGACGAAACAAAGAATAAATTTCGTGAGGTAAAAGATACCGAGGGGAACGCCATACTTGTCAACACCCCGCTATCTCTTAACGGTGAGATCCGTGTTTGGCGTGAGAAAGTTACCACGGTAAAAGCGGAGGATACAGCGTCGGAAGAAAAGAATAGCTAGCCACCCGGTGAAGCTGAAGATACGGTAGGGTAAAAAGGAACACACACCATCACTTTAAGGAGCAGAACGCCAATGCCAGAAGAACGCAAAACTATAGAGGCTAGATTATCTGCCAGCCCAGAGGTATATCATATGGCGCGGTTTGAGAAGGCTTTTCCCTGGCTCCTGGCTGGTGGGGCAGCGCTTGTCCTACTTGAAACCTACCGCAAGAATGCTAATGACCGCGCTAAAGCGAATGCAGACATTAAAGCCGCCCTTAAAAACCAAGAGCACCAGACGGAAGTTCTCAAAGAACAAATCCGGCAATTCGACGAAAATGCTTTCAAAGAACGTAAAGCAGAACGCCGAGAACGGTACACCAAAGCGGTAGAACAGCTTGGTAATGCGAGTGCCCCCGTTCGTATGGGTGGTGTGTACACGCTCGTTGGACTCGTGGATGAGTGGCTTGAAGAAAAGAACTTAGAATATAGCGAACGGCTCAAAGAAGGGCAGGTTATTATTAATAACCTTTGCGCCTATATTCGCTTCCCGTTCACTCTTGCTTCTTATTATGATGAGTTATCTGAAGATACCCCTTCGTCTGAGGGGATTTATAAAGATAATCAGCAGAAATTCTACACTGATAAAGCTGAGTTCAAATCTGAAGCAGATATTCGCCTGAGCATTATTCAAGAAATTCACGATCGCATACAAAGCCCTGACAAAAACACACCGGGAACATGGTCAGGCTTTGAATACGATTTCTCGGGAAGCACCTTCTTCTACCCTATAGACCTCACAAACTCCTATTACAAAAAACCCGTTAATTTCAGTGGCTCCACTTACCAAGACGAGGTTCGCTTCGACGGCTCTGTCTACAAGGACGAGGCTGACTTCGGTAGCTCCATCTACAAGAGTTGGGCTACCTTCGACGGCTCCACCTACACAGGTTGGGTTGGCTTCAATTGCTCCACCTACCAAAGCTGGGCTGACTTCAGCGCCTCCACGTACCAGAACGGAGCTACCTTCATGAGCTCCACCTACCAAAGCTGGGCTGACTTCAGTAATTCTACCTGCCAAAGTGAGGTTTACTTCAGCGACTCTACCTACAAGGGTAAGGCTGACTTCAGCGGCTCGACCTACCAGAATGAGGTTTACTTCAGCTACTCCACCTACCAGGGTGAGGCTGACTCCAGCGACTCTATCTACCAGGGCAAGGCTGACTTTAGTGACTCCACCTACCGAGGCTGGGCTGACTTCCGCAACTCCACTTACCAGGGTCGGGCTGGTTTCACCGGCTCCACCTACCAGAGTGAGGTTTACTTCAACGACTCTACCTACCAGTGGGCTCATTTCAGCAGCTCCATCTACCGGGGTCGAGCTGACTTCCGCAACTCCACTTACCAGGGTCGGGCTGGTTTCACCGACTCCATCTACCAGAATGAGGTTTATTTCAGCGGCTCCACCTACGAAGATAAGGCCGACTTCAGTGGGTCTATTTTCTGCGGTGACGTTTATTATGGCAAAGATAGATACAACAGTAACTTTTCTCGGTTCACAGAATGCACCCCTCAGTTTTATAATGAGAATAGCCATCAAAATACACTTTTTGGTTCGCCTAACAATAATTTCATAGTAGATACCGATAAAGGTTATCCTATTAATCTAAATTCCAAAGGCTTACCTCTTGGCTGTGATTTTCTCACCGCAGAGCAGAAAGAATATCTTGAAGATAAGTTCCATGAAATAGACGAAACGAAGAATAAATTTCGTGAGGTGAAAGATCCCAAAGAGAAAGCAGAACTCTCGAAAAATCTGCAAGCTCTTGACGAAAAACTCTATGAATGGCGGGAGGAAGCCACCACGGTAAAAGCGGAGGGTACAACATCCGGAGAGGAAGATAACTAGCCGCCCAAAGGATTTGCGGCTTCCCGATTCCTGCCGCATGAGAACATCAAGATTCCACGGTGCCGTTTGCCCCTATGGGCTTGACCCTGCTCTGGCGTGGCTGGTCTGCTTCAACTACAGATTTCAATCCACAACACCCCTGAATATGCGCAAGACTGGGCCGTTACCCGCCTGTTCAACAAAGATTTGCAGGTAAACCTTGAGCCAAAATTCAGGAAAATCTGAAAGGTGAGCTGAAGATGCGGTAGGGTGGTACTTGCACACACTCACCACAAGGAGTCTACTCAGCTATGAGCGATAAAAAACAGTCTGATGTAAAGCAACCTGGATGGTTGTGCAAAGTATGGTTATGGGTAAAACGGTGGTGGCTGCCTATTGCTATTCTGCTGATTACTAGTACCGGGCTAGCGTGTGCTCTCTCTATCCCACAGCAAGTTTTTGAAACCCCTAGAGAACCAGCCAACGATAAAAGTGCTCCTGTTTTACTGGCTCAGAGCAACCTCCGGTTAGCTTTTCTCTATATCACCGGTGGAGCTATCGCGGTGGTAGGTCTTATCGAAACTTTTCGCAAAAACAATAACGAAAAGCTCAAGAACGACCAGGACAAAGAGAAGAACGATAGAGAGCACCTGCGCCAGGTCAGGGCAGACCGACGTGAACGGTACACCAAAGCGGTAGAACAGCTAGGTGATGAGAAAACACCTATTCGTATGGGCGGTGTATACACACTTGTTGGACTCGTGGATGAATGGCTTGAAGACGAGTCTATAGAAAAATATGAAGACAGACTCAAAGAAGGACAGGTTATCATCAATAACCTCTGCGCCTATATCCGCTCCCCGTTTACTCTTACTTCTTATTATGATGAGTTATCTGAAGATGCCCCTTCGCTTGAGGGGATTTATAAAGATAAAAAAGAAGAATTCTACGTAGACAAAGCCATATTAGATTCTGAAACAGATGTTCGCCTCAGTATAATTAAAGAAATTCACGACCGCATACAGGACCCAGACAAAAACACGCCGGGGGCATGGTCAGACTTTGAATACGATTTCTCGGGAAGCACCTTCTTCTACCCCATTCACCTCACAAAATCCTATTACAAAAAACCTGTTAATTTCAGTGGCGCTACCTACCAGGGTTGGGCTGCCTTCATGGGCTCCACCTATGAGAAAGGCGTCCTTTTCAGTGCTCCTGACTCTCCGTCCACCTACCAGGGTCTGGCGGACTTCAGCGGCTCCACCTACGAAGGTAAGGCTGAGTTCAGTAGCTCCACCTACCAAGATAAGGCTCGCTTCAGCGGCTCTATCTACCGGGAAGGAGCTAACTTCAGCGGCTCTATCTACCGGGAAGGAGCTAACTTCAGCGGCTCTATCTACCAGAGCGAAGCTACCTTCATGAGCTCCACCTACCAGAGCGGGGCTGACTTCGGTAACTCTATCTACCTGGAAGAGGCTGATTTAAGCCGATCCACTTACCGGGGCGAGGCTGACTTTAGCGGGTCTATTTTCTATCAGGAAACTTATTTTGGCGAAGACAGATACAGTAACAGCTCTTCTTGTTTTACAAACCACGCCCCTCAGTTTTATGACGAGACAAACCGCAAAAACACACTTTTTGGCTCACCTAATAATGATTTCACAGTCGAAAACGGCAGGGGCTACCCCATTTACCGCAACCTTGAAGGCTTACCCCTTGGCTGTAAATTCCTTACTTCAGAACAGAAAGAATACCTTGCAGATAAGTTCCGAGAAATAGAAAAAATAAATAATAAACTTCGTGAGGTGAAAGATCCCGAAGAGAATACCAAACTTTTAGACACGCTGGAGTCTTTTGAAAAAGAACTGTATGAATGGCAGGAGGAAGCCACCACAGTAAAAGTGGCGGGTACAGCGCCCGAAGAGGAAGATAACTAATAACTAGCCGCCCCAAAGGATTCGCGGTCTCCACCTCCTGCCGTATAAGAGCACTAAGATTCTACGGTGCTGTTTGCCTTCTAGGGTTTGTTCGTGCTGGCATGGCTGGTTTGTTTCGACCAACCCGCAACACCCCTGAATATGCGCAGGGCCGGGCTGTTATCTGCCTGCTCAGCAAAGATTTATAGGTAAACCTTGGGCCAAAATTCAGGGAAATCTGAAAGACGAGCTAAAGATGCGGTAGGGTGAAAAAGGAACACACACCATCCACCATGAGGGACAGATCGCCAATGCCAGAAGAACACAAAGATATAGAGGTTACGCCACAACAGGACACAGCTCCAGATACTTCACAGCAGAAGGAGAAATGGCGTGCTATTGACTGGATCGCTGGAGGCACTTTCATAGCGGAAGTACTGTGGGGTTCGTGGTGGCTAATCACTCAAGTTTGTCGCTTAATACCGTGGAACCCACACGTTAGCACTGAACATTTCGCACAGTTCTATTGTGGTGTGGGCCTTGGAGTCCTATCGGTTGGGTACCTGACACTGATTTTGTGGCCCATCATCTTCAACATCTTGAAAATATTGAAGATGAAGATCTTCAAGAATTTAAAGCAGGGTAAAGATTCCAAAGAGGATAACGATCCTCGCTGGTTCCACGCGCGTATTCTTTCGAGCGGCATAGTAGGTGGCTCATATGCATTCCTACTACCTGCCGTCATGGGCTTAGAGGAAGGAAGCATTAATTCTGGTGGTGCGGCGGCACTCCGGCAAGCAATTCTTCTAGCGACAGGTGGGCTTATTGCTCTTATTGCGCTCGGTGAGACTCGCCGAAAAAATGATAACGACCGTGAAGCAGCTGAGAACCTTCGGGCGCATCAAGAAAATATGCTTATTCAACAAAAGGAACAGTTTGAAGCGAATTCTTTTAAGGAACGTAAAGCAGAACGCCGAGAACGGTATACTAAAGCGATAGAACAGCTGGGCGATGAAAAATCCTCCGTCCGTATAGGCGGTGTATATACACTCGTTGGGCTTGTGGACGAATGGCTCGAAGAAGAGTCTATAAGAAAATATGAGGACAGACTCAAAGAAGGACAGGTTATTATTAATAACCTCTGCGCCTATATACGCTCCCCATTCGCTCTTACATCTCACTACGATGAGTTATCGAAAGATACCCCAAAACTTGAAATTATCTCTACTGACAGAGAGCAAGAATTCTATATAGGCAAAGCAGCACTAAACTCTGAAGCAGACGTTCGCCTTAGTATTATTAAAGAAATTCATGACCGCTTACAAGGATCAGAAGAAAATGCCCCAGGAACATGGTCAGATTTTGAATATGATTTCTCGGGAAGTACGTTCTTCTATCCAGTAAACCTTACAAGTTCTTATTATAGAGAACCTGTTAACTTTAGTGGATCATATTATTATGAAGATGCCTATTTTAGTGGATCTATCTATCAGAGTAAAGCTGACTTTAGCAGCTCCATTTATGAAAAAGATGTTAATTTCAGTACTTTTGATTTTTGTTCTACATACAAAGACACAGCTAACTTTAGCTCTTCTATCTATCAAGGAAAAGCTAGCTTTGAAAATTGCAATTACGAAGGATCTGCTCTATTCAAGGACTCTATTTATGGTGATAACACAACTTTCATAGGCAGTACCTACGGAATTAAAGATAAAAGCATAGATAACACCAAAGAAGTAGACTTTACTAATTCAATTTATAAATGTTATGTAGATTTTTCTTCGAGTAAATATTACTTCAGTGCATCATTTAATAATTCAATTTATTGTGATGAAGTTTATTTCAACAATTCTAAATGTCGCCAAAAAGTTTATTTCAGTGGCTCAATTTATAATCAAAAATTTGAGAGCTGTGGCACCACTTATGAAGATGAAGCTAATTTTTATGGATCGATTTTTTGCAATTCTATCCATTTCTCTCTCTTCTTCTACGGGGATGGCTATGAAAATATGCCTTCCAAATTCACAAAACGCTCTCCTAATTTTTTCCGCGAATTACCTGAACCTGAACTTGATGAACTGCATGTTACATATAGTCCAGCTGATGATCCTCATGAAAGTTTTTCGTACGCTACAATAACATTATTTGGAGAACGCAATAATAGCTTTGAAGTTTCGCAGAAGGAGGGATACTCAATAGAGAAAGATTCTAACGCTCTCCCTATACATTGCTATTTCATAAATTCTACACAGAAAAAATATATCAAAGAAGGATTTGAAGACATAAATAGATTATATGGAGATCTGCTAAAAGAAAAAAACCCTGGAAAAATAAAAAGTTGCATATGGGCATTATGTTATAGAGTTAAAGAATTTCACAAGTGGCGTAAGAATAATGCCTTGGGAAAAATTCCATATGATTTAGATAAAATCTTTGATTCTGTATCAGAGATTTCTGAAGACTAGCCAGTCCGTAGAATTTTAGAATACAGTTATCATATAGTAAATATCCCCAAAATATTACGTTTTTAACCTTTATTACACGAGAACACTGGTAACTCATACCACAGAAAACATTCATATTCCCCCGCAAGGAGTTTATGCCCAATGGCGCATTTGATCCCTCAGACTAGTACTCCAACTATCTCAAAAACCGATCGGCATTCACACAAAGCCTGATAAACATTCGCAGCATATACTATTCGTCTTCTTCGTAGACATAATCCTTGAAATAGTCGGGGTCGCCGTCACTATCCAGCCAGAGCTCAAACCAGCCCAGGAAGTCCTGGCGCTCACAGCAGGGGCTAACACCCACATCCGAGAAGCTCCACACCTCACCGGCGCACGGCCCGGCAGTAATCAGCTCATAGGTCATGCCGCACCCCTCATCCATGAGCTCAACACCCTGGTTCCCCAGCTTACGCTCAAAGGACTCGTCGCTAAGCTGCTCTTCGTCCTCATCATCCTCCCAAACCCAGCCGTCCGTGAGCGTCATGGGGAGGGAAAGGTCTTTGTGCTCAATCTCTGCGAGCCGGTGAATGGGACTGGCGATGCCCTCCGCCGCCGGGTCGTTCCAGCCGTCACCAACCTCCAGCAGAAACAGCCGGTACGCCTGCGGCAGGCGGGTGTTGCAGGCACTCTCAAAAGCAGCAATTTCCGTCTCCGAAATGGTAGGCCCCATGCTGATATTCTTCTGAGCGATTTTAGTCTTAATACGCTCGATCACGGCCGGGTATTCTTCAGGGGTATAGATAGGCACAGAAACTCCTCAATATAGATATAGTCCAGTTCACAAGTCAGCACAGGGCCTTTTTACATGCTACTGCACAGCCGTAACTGTTTCTATCCCGACGGTCATTGAGGTACGGGCAGATTATGCGCATTCAATTCCGGCTGAATCCATGCAATAATTAAATATAAATCCACTTTAACTACAGTTAGTGTCACATGAACGAATTTAATAACTCCATCATTATCTACCAGCCACATACCGATCAGCCCGCTATTGATGTTCGAATAGAAGGCGAGACAGTGTGGCTCAGCCAGCAACAGATGGCAGCGTTATTTGAGACATCTCGCACGAACATCGTTGAGCATCTGGGGCACATCTATGCTGAGGGTGAGCTGCTAAAAGAGGCAACCTGCCAGGATTTCCGACAGGTTCGTCAGGAAGGCAAAAGGCAGGTCAAGCGGCTGATCCCGCACTACAACCTTGATGCCATTATCTCTGTGGGATACCGGGTCAAATCAGCCACAGTCACGCAGTTCCGTATCTGGGCCACCAAGCGCCTGCGCGAATACCTGGTGCAGGGG
>ERZ773072.70-NODE-70-length-57069-cov-14.169187_pt1 | contig 57069 bp, 81 predicted proteins | sample MGYA00580617_ERZ773072 | MGnify/ENA primary metagenome ERZ773072 (study PRJEB29015, sample SAMEA2737970) | human oral metagenome | biome: human oral; feature: human-associated habitat; material: dental | place: China | collected 2122 ...
ACCTGCATGGCTGTCTCCTTTCAGCTAAGATTTTATTAGTAAATAATATCTGTGTGTTGATATTGTATCACATCTATGACATTGGAATCGTATATTTCGTTGGTAATTGATTAAAAATACAGGGAAATTTTTAGACAAAATCCTGTCTTTATGTTCCGAATCCCAGCCGTTACAAGATTCATTTCTCAACCATTGCTGTTCAGTCTCAAGTTTCAACACTCAGCAATTGGCTTCATGATTCCGTCTCAATCACACCCTCAGGCCGTCTGATTTTGTTCTCATGCATGACTGATTCTCCTTCTAGCCTGCTACATTCACACCGCAGGCAGAACAGTCTCGTGTTTCAGTTTCGTTGCTTCATCAATCTCATGCTTGTTTGCTTAGGCCGTCTATTCTTCTGATTGATGATTCTCAGTCTCAATGCTCCCGCAGTCTCATGTTTCAAGGATTCCATGCTCATGGCTGTTGATTCTCAAGTTTCAGTCTTAATGGTGTGTTAGTGTCTGTTGTTCCTTCTATTAGATAATATATAACTTGTGGTTGTGTATTTGTATCACATCTATGACATTGAAATCGTTTATTTCGTTGATAACTCGTTGTTTCGCAATCACTATTTTTAGCCAAAATCCTGTATTTATGTTCGGAATCCCAATCGTTACAAGAAGCAATCATTGCAAAATTGAAAAACACGCTAGAAGCGAAAATTAGCCACTCTGTATCTTGAGTCAAGTCGTTATCTGGTCAGAAGTCCTAAACTGTCTAATTTTCGATTCTCGCTGTCTCAGAATCCCGATTAGGCCGTCTTGAATAGCTACTCAGTAAATAGACGCAAAAAGAAAAGCCCAACACTCAATTAAGAATGCTGGGCTCATGGTCAGATTAGGCCGTCTGCTACTCTTGAATTCCGCATTGACCTGCGTATTTGCTGGAGGCTTTGAGTCGCATTATGATTTCACCGCTTGAATAGTGAGTGCGTGTGACTTGGTCGTCACATAGCTTAGCAATGGCTTGCGGGGATTTCATCTCATTCTCATAGCGTTTGACGCAGGCTACAATAGCTTCATCACGCGCTTTGGCTGCTTGTAACCAACCGCGCCTATGCTGGCACATATATGTCGGATTGTCTCTTGCGCGGTCTTGGTAAGTGACGAATAACGCAAGGCCTGCTACAGCCGCAGCTGCTACTGCAACCAGCCCTATGAACCAGGTTAAGCTAGTGGAAGCCCCATCTTCGCTGTAAGGCTCAAAGTATTTCTTAGACATCGCAATCTCTTTCGGCTCGTCTAGCGTGTGAAAGCGTCATAAGCTGCAATGGCTGCTACTGTAACACAACCTACAGCGGTGACGATTCCTACCAGTGTAAATAACAGTGTAAACATTTCAATTGTCCTTTCAATTATGATTGATGAGTTATTCGCCAACTTTGACGGTGATGCAGTCTTTGGCTGTTACAGAGTATTGCTTGCCCTTTTCTTCATTAGGCCGTTCAAACTTGTAAGTGTTACCTAACTGACGCAGATGATAAACAACACCGTGATCAGTATCGCCACACTTCAGATGGTATTTGTACTCTTGAGCTTTCTCACGGCGGTCGGATTCAACGTGCAGTAGGAATCCCGCACCTACGATAACTAGCAGACTGCAAAAAGTCAGCCACCAGTCATATTTTACATTCTTCATTCTTGTCTTTCCTTACAGACGGTTATTCTTCAACGCAGACAGAGCGGTGTCAAACTCGTTCATTGCTTCGTATGATTGGGTGCTGAAGTTGTTAGCCATCCAATTGATTTTCGGGATGAACTTCTTGTCGAGATTTCGGCTCGCTTTTGCTAAAGCAACCAGTTTCTCATACAATTCTTTGTCGACAGTTACTTGCGGTTTCATGATGTTTCCCTCTTAGGATTCGATTGGGGTCAGGCTTTGGCATACTGCAAAGCCGTTGTTTCGGACTAGCCAGCTAATGTTTTCTACAACCCATTCGGACAGGCGGAAAGTCCGCATTTGCCCTCGCAGGATTTCTAACAGTACCAAGTCGTCATGCTGTACTTCAATCAGTTTCACGTGTCGGCCATTCGGCAGGGACATAAACAGGTCGGTTGTATCCTTAGACAGCCAGTCCAAGAAGTCGATTTCGTCTTGGGCTTCAGTCTCAAAATACGCCTGCTTTGCGTCGTCAATCAGGGCTTTGAATTTCAGTAGAATCATTTGATGTCTTTCTCGGTCAAATCATATTCAGCCAGTTCAGGCTTGTTAGGGCAAGCAAATTTTACAGGGCTGCTTGCTTGGCGTTGTACGCATTCTTCGTGTTGGGCCAATTGTTGTTTGTACTCTTGTACGTCATTAGCTTTCAGAGCAGCTGTACCGATGATTGCGAAAACGACTGCACCAACAGCGATAAAAAGAATAGATTTCATTTTTGACTCCAGAATGTATTAGTTGTTGTATAAGGTATTATCTCAGTCACCAATCTTAATTTTTAATCTAAAATCGGCCTCCGTTATAATTGAATATCGCAGAGGCCAACTATAATTTTTATTGGTCGTTCCAGCCTTGCATCAGCCATTCAACGACTAAAGTGAGTTTGGCGTCCATTATCGCCCATAAGTGGTCAAGCATGATTGTCTTTCAGATATTGACGCTTGGCTGCTAGCAGATTCCTGAAGATACGGCGTACAGAGTAAGCTTGAATCGTCTTGCCCTCTTTCGTCTCACCAATCTTGCGCATGAGGTCATGATGTACCCTCACGGCCTCGAAAGCTAGGTCATCATAGCTTGAAGTCAGAGATAAGTCAGCAACTATCAATCCAGACAACCTTGCTCGCATAACAGGGTCAAATGAAGCAGCGTATTGGATAGAATCGAAGCCTGAGTCAAAAATGTATGGCTCAAGGCTCGATTCATTAGGCCTTCAGGCTGGTTGCTTCAACCCAAACAAGTAATAGCCTACAGCATTGTAGTACTCAGCCTGTTCTTTTGGAATCTTGAAGAAAGGGTCAGTAATGTCCGACAGGAAATATGCCCCACCGCCAACAATAAACAGGTTATCAACCTTGTCTAAGATGTCGCCAAACTGGTCTTCAATGATGACTTTCAGATTCTCGATGTACGCCAATTTTGCTTCTTGGATGAAGCTTACTACTTCATAGCTCACACCTCTGCGTTTGAAGCTGCCCTCGTTCAGGATTTGTCGGGCTTCGTTTACAGTCAGATTAAGGCCGTGCGCTTCCTTAATCTTTTCAACCAATGCAGAAGCGATAACGATTGCGCCCTGCTTCTCGATACCGCGCAACATATTGGCTGAGGTCTTGCCGTTAACAACGTGACATACGTCCAAAGTATTGAACCCGATATCACATAAGACGTAGTTCAATTGCGGGTTGAAGTCTTTGCTGACTTGAGGGAATGTCGCACCGTATCGGTCGATAGTCAGCTTACTGGCTGCGCCTTGAGGTAATACAATCACTCGTACATCCTTGCCCAGGCCTTTGAAGAGGTTTTCTACAGTCTCTTTGTAATAGCCTGAATTGCTGACTTGAGCAATAGACAGGCCTAATACAATGATATCAGGCACGGAGATGTCCAAGTCCTTGATAGCCTTGAGCAGGAACAGCGGTGTCGCTTTCTCAAGGCGTGAGTAGTCGGAGATGTCGATAATGGCTGAGTTTTGAATACCCAATGCTGCATCACCAACATAGAATGAACGGCCTTCGTGCTCAATCAAGTTCACGTCATTCACCAGCGCATTCTTTTCAACTTGTGCAACGGCTGAGGGAAACTTGAAGATGTTTTTGACGGAATTGCTGTCGCCATAGACAACTTTTACATCGCCAAAGCCAGTATCAACTGCTAAAATATTCATATTGTTTTGCCTTTCGTTTAAACGGTGAAATTCGCCATGCCTTCGTCAATCTTGGCCTCACGCTGATTGCCTTCTTCGCCCTCAGTTGACTCGAAGTAGTCATCTTTGACTGTCTTCTGGCCTTTCGGCTGATAAGCAGCAACTGGTTCCATCGGGGATTCCTCAGGCACTATTTGATGGCGGTGTGGTTCAAACAATCCTTGAGGTACAGTCGATACGGCCTTGACTTCGCCTTTTCGGAGGCTGTGCGACTGATTCTTGCCTGGTCGTACAAATTCGATATTGACAAATTCAACATCATCTTCGCACTCGATAGTGATTTTCATGTAATTCCTTTCATAGGTTAAATCCTGTAATGAGCAAAATTGCGATTATGCAAGCAACATTCATACCGCATAACACCCAATAAACAACCGACCATTTCGACTTTGGCTTAGCAGCGATAAAGCTGAAGATTGCTGCATAGATTGAATGAAGCAGAAGTAGCAAGTACAACATCGCCTCAGCCTTTCAAGATTTCGTTGAATTCCGCCTCAGTTACAATCTTCACACCCAGCTTGCGGGCTTTTACAGCCTTGCTAGATTGTGCGTCTTTGTCGTCTGTCACCAGATAATGGGCTTTGTTGATAGCCACTTCTGCTACCTTGCTACCCCAGTCAGCCAGTAATTGATTGCGCGGTTTGCTTAACTTACCAGTCAGAGTGACCAAGATTTCGGCTTCCTCTTTCTTAGCAACTTCAGCCAGTACAACGTTGAAGCCAGTCTCAAAGGCGGATTTGATAAAGTCAAAATTCTCTTCAATAGACTTGGCTGGTACATATGTAGGCAATTCAGCTTCCAGTTCCTTCGGCAATCGGCCTAATTCTTTCATGCTTGTGAAGAAGTCTTTGCCTGTCTCGGCATAGTATGCGTTGATAATCGCGGTGGCTGTATCGCCTACACCATTTAGATTCATCGCTTGTAAGAATACAGGCAATGTAATTGTCTTGAGGTTATCCAGCAGTTCATTTCCACGTTGTATGAATGCGGGAGTCAAGACGGCTTCCAGATTGCGGCTATCAGAGTCAACCAGATTCTTCAGGGCTTGTAGGGTAGTCAGCTGAAAGTGCTCAATCATGGCGTCAATCTTAGCTTCAGCGAAGCCGAAAGGCGCAACAGCAGTCATCAAAGCCTTAACCATGACTGCTTCGCGGTCGAGTTCATAGGTCAGGTGAACGCCATCCCATTTAGTCGGTTTGCCGTCCCATGTTGTAGGAATGATTGCTTCGGTAGATTTGATTGTACCGCACCAATCTGGAATGACTTCATTGGCTTTGGTCACTTGGATGATTGAGCCTTTGCCGATGTTGTTTTCCAAGATAGCTTTGAAATTGAAGCCAGAGCACAAGCTGATAACGCTACCAGACATTTCAGTCGGTTGAATGCGGATGACTGGAATCAGACGGCCTTTGTCGGAGGCGTTAATCTCAACATCTAACACTTCGCATTCATACACTTGAGTAGGAAATTTGACGGCATAGCTGGAACCATCGGCGTTTTGAATAACAACACCGTCAGTCAAGAACGCATACGCATATTCAGGCTTGTAGTAGTTGAAGAGGCTATCCCCAGAGGTGCGGTCAAGAACCGCTCCAGCGATGAACCGTACAACGTCAAAATCTGCCGTTAATGCTTGTTTACGCTCAATTGCGTCACCAGCAATATCAGTCTCATAAGCGACAAATTCAATCAGCTCATTCAATTCATTAGGTTTAGCTGTATTTGCAAGGCCTGCTACCATATTGCGCACGTTAGCATAGCCCTCAGCCAGTCGGTCTTTTCGGACTGCCAGTTCACCGCGCACCCAACTAAGCTTGCCTGTTAACTCTTCGCTTAATTGCTGTGGAATGTTAGCTTTCGGCAGGTTAGCTGTAACATCATATCCGTATTGCCCGTCATTTCGGGTCAAGACATATTTCAGACGGCCTTTGTCGTCATAATACGCAACGGCTGAGATTCCGTCCAGTTTTGAGGATATGCAGTCAACTTCTTCAGCATTGACTGCTTCAGCCCAAGCAGCCATCGATTCATGTTTGCGCTTGCTTAACGAACCGACCGTGAAGGAATGTTTGTACTTCTTGAGGTGACTACCAGATTCAGCTTTGTCGCCCCAACCAATCGTCAAGACTTCTGAATCTGGCTTTTCGGCTCGTAACTGCTCAACCAAATCATCAAATTCAGCGTCAGACATGATAGCTTCACCATTGTAGTAAGCTACTGCTGCCTGTTTGATTTTGCTTTCTAATGCGTTCATGTTGACATCCTATACAGAGTTGATATCTTATATTCTCAACAACCAATCTTAATTTTTCGCAAAAATAAAAGCACCCAATTCAAGGAATTGGGTGCTCAGCTATCGGGTCATTTGCTGCAGGCGTTTAGCATACTTTTTGAGTACATGTCGTAGTCAGGAGTGACTGTAATCGTGCTACCTTCTAATGTTTGAGAATAGAAGGGATACTGTACTTTCATGTCTGCTAAGCATCCTGTCTTCAACAGTTGAACGGTTACATGGAATTCAGTCTTGAACTCTTGACTTTCGGCTCGCTTGTATATCACTTTAGCAGGTTGAGCCAGTTCAGTCAGTTGCTTCTGGAAGTAGGATTCGGCCTTATTGGCTGCAAAACCTGTCAAGATAATGATGGCCAAAGCAGCGATTAACGCTGTGATTGGGCGGTCTTTTCGGACTAAGAGAAAGATTGCAAGGCTTACGGCTGAAACTGCACCGATAATTCCGATTGCGCCCCATACGCCGTTAGGATTGAGAATCATGTTGTTACTCCTTTGTTAGGTTGACTGGTTACTTCTTGCAAGCGTGTTCCAAGGCTTGTTTGTAAAGTGGGAATGTAGGTCTCACGGTCATTGAACCACCTTCAACGGCCTCCCTGTAGGAGTTGTAGGTCACTAGCATGTCTGACGTGCAACCATTCTTAAACACTAGGGTCAGATAATACCTGTTACCGTATCTTGTAGGCTCAGCCCTCTTGTACTTAACAACCGCTGATTGGGTCAGAGCAGTCAGTTTAGACTGAAAATGCTTTTCAGCGCGCTCACCCAAGAACCAAACAGTTGAGAAGACAATAATGAAAGAAGCTACCGCCAAGAGTGGCGTGTCTTCTACAAAATACAGTGCTGTAAAGCCAGCGGACAAGAAAGATAGGATAAAGAATACAAGCCACACTCCTTCAGGATTGAGAATCATTTTAAACCTCCCTCGTGTAATGCAAGAAATTGCCACCCAACTCTAGCTTGTAATGTCGGGTCGTTTCAGGAGCGTTAGCTAAAGCAAGAGCAATAAAAGGGTAACAGTCTTCAGGCAGGGCAAGGATTGTATCCTCATGCGCTAGGTACACTTTGTTGCCTGACCTTTTAAGGGATTTGATTGACGATACCGGCACCATATGTACCTCGTCAGGCGTAATTATGTAAAGCACGCCATTATTTACTTTGGCTGAATATGGAATATCCATTTAAATGTCCTTTTCATCGTAAGGTAGTGATTTCTGCACGTTTTGATAGGCCTTAACAATGGCTAGGTACATTTCCTCAGGGAATGAAGCTTTTGCGTATTTGCCCCAGTTCCAATATTCAATCTCGGTCTTGCCTTTCGTCAATTTGATTGTTTTGATACATGAGGCATAGAACCGCGTTGCTCCTTTCTCCGTAAATACCATGAGAATGTCGTCATCACTACCACGCATTTGTATATAAGTTGCGTAAGGCAAGGAAATTGGAGTTGTAGGCTCAGGTGCTTTCTCAATTTTAGCCGATTCAACCACTGGTCGGTTAGTCGCAGGTGCGCTAGATAAAGCGTCAGCAATCATAGCATAGTATTCTCTAGGCAGCTTTACGGTTGAGCGACTGCGTGCGGCATTCGTATAAGTGACCCAAGTCTCGTCACCAGACATAGACAAAGTGATTGTTTTGGCTGGGAGTGTATACAGGTATGTAGGTGTAGCAATCTAGAGCCAGTTATTGTTCACTCTCGCATAAGGAGGATTCAGCATTTCTCGGTTTCCTTTCTTCGTTACCCTCCCAACATCTGTAAGACGTCAGGAGGGATTACAGTCAATATTTCGGCTTATTGACGGATTTTCACGGTAGCAGGTACAGGAGCGGCAGGCACTTCACGCACTACAACCTCTCGCACTACTTCTTTTACAACCACTGGTTGAGCAGGAGCTTTAGCAACACCGCCAAATACATAGCTCAGGCCGATAGCTGCGCCGAAATTACGGCGTGTGTCATAGTTCAGGCCTGCCTTAGATACCCAACGACCGCTTTCAGAGATATGGCTAACGCCGACAGCAACTGCGCCCTCATGTTTGAAACCACCGACACCCATACCAATGGATGACTGGCCTGGTTGATAAGCTTGAGGGATGATAGCAATAGCATTCGCGCCTGCTACGCCAGCACGAGATTCACGGCGTTGGTCGTGCAAAGCTTTCTCAAAGCCGTCTTGACGCGCCAAGAAGCCCTCAGTCAGTTTCTTCAGTTCAGCAATCTGCACGTCTTGAGTTGTATTCCAATTGGTTTGCTGGTTGTTGTACTGGGTAGCAATAGCTTGTACCGTTTCAATCTTGGCTGAATTTTGCTCAATACGGATGGTGTTGTTAGACACCTGACCCGCAACCGCGTACAACTGAGAACCATTCACGGCATCAGTTGAAGTTGAGGTTACTTGACCGGCAGCAACATTTTGCAATTGACGTTCATTACCTTTAGAACCGAAAGAAACAGCAGAAGACGGACGATGACCTGCAAATGTACCGTAGGTCACACCGTTGACTTCGGCCTTAGCAGTTTGGGTGACGGTAGTGGTTGTAGAACCAAAACCGACAGCCACGTCTTGATAATTCTTCGCATGGGCGTTTGTACCGATAGCAGTTGAGAATCGGGATTCAGCCATCGCACCGCTACCAATAGCAGTTGAAGATTGAGCCTTAGCAACGGAGGCTTGACCGACAGCAGTTGAATAACCGCCCAAAGCATTAGCGTGTTGGCCGACTGCTACTGATACTTCGCCTTTTGCAGTAGCATGTGAGCCGAAAGCCGCAGATGCTTTACCCTCAGCCAGTGTAGCTTTACCGACCGCTGTTGCGCTGTTACCAGTCACGCGTGAACCGCTACCAATAGCAACGGTCATGTTTTCTTCAGAGTAAGCCTTGAAGCCTGCTACCACGTTCATGTTACCATAGCTTTCGGCTTGCTGACCGATTACAGTTGAAACTTTACCGCCGATTCGATTGTCTCGACCGATATTCACGTGAGATTGGCCGACAACGAATTGGTCATGCCCCAAGATTACATGGCCTGAGCCATATACTTCAGTCTTGCCAGTAACATTGACGATGTTTTCGGCCAGTACAGGTGCTGAAGCAGCTGCGATAGCCAATGCGATTACAGAGTGTTTCATAGTGTTTTCCTTTCGGGTTAATGTAGCACCATTACGGTGCGGGATTTTTAGTCAGTTGTAATAACCATGCCTTTTCGGGCTGCTTCGTCAAGATACCCTTGATTTGAGTTAACAAATCGCAGGTAACTGTCGGCTTTCTTGTAGAACGCTTCAAACAACGCAACTACAAGCTCCCTTTGAGTCTTGCTGGCTTCGTCCAGCGGTGGTGAGAAAAGGTTGTAAATGTATCCTACAGCTTCAGTCATATTATCGGTCATACCTCTTAAGGCTCGGAATAACACTTTGCCGTCTTGATAGATAACAGGCCAGCAGGTAGCGTCATACGGATTATCAAGCACCATGAATTGCTTCATAGAAGTGATAGTGCAGCCACTAATCTCCAAACGCGGCATGTCGAGGATAACTTCACCGCCGACAGTAGCATTGACAAGGTCGCAAGATACCTGTGCTGAGTCTTTCAGGGTGGACTGGATTAGCGTTGCACCGCGATATGCTCGTGAAACACCCGATACTCGACAGCCACTCACGTCTGAGCCGTTAATCTAGCTCATGCCCTCAATAGTGCTGCGTTGAACGACACTTTGATTGACGACCATTGAACTGCCTTGAACCGTTGAACTTCCACGGACAATCGAATCAATCACGCTTGCGCTTCCTTTTACTGTACTGCCTTGTACTAAAGCATGGCCTGAGATAAATGCGTTATCCCAGATTCTAGCACCCTCAATAGTAGTGGCATCTTCAAAAATCCAAGATTCGCCACAAGGGGAAAGAACCTCTGGACTGTCGACAATACCGCCGATTGTTCCTTTCGGGATAAAGCCGTTGATATCTTTGAGTGCGCGGATACAGTAACGACCGCTAACATTTGTATGATTGAGTGAAATCAGCTCATACTTATCACCCACTCGACAACCGTGCCACCCACCGTTGCCTTCTTGGACGTGTTGATGTAGGATTAACTTAGACATTCATGTCTCCTATGACTAATTAACTCGCATGAGAGATTCCATATTTGTTTCGGCCTTTTTCTCTTCCTTTGAGGCTTCAACGGCTTTCGCACCTGCAACGAAGATTGCGAACATTTGAGCGGTATCCAATTTGCGATAAACAAAGAAGTCACCGCGCAATGGATGTTCTGCTTGTTCTTCTTCACTCATGGCGTAGTATTCCAGTTGAATCTCAGGGTCAAATCCCCATTCTTCTGCTTTACGCACCATGAATTCTTCAAAGGCTTCCAGATATTTGTTAACGCTCAAATCGTCCATGATATAGCTCCTTATTAAGATTGGTTGTATAAGGTATTATCCCTGCAGCCAATCTTAATTTTTAAATCTAGCTATCTGTCGAAAAAGTCCTCAAGTGTTGAGACATATACGCAGACTAAGCAATTTGAACCCTCAATGAAGTCATACCAAATGATTGCGTTGTAATCACCGTATTTTCGGCGGAATTCATCTGCGTCTTTGCATTGACGGGCATTGTAGTCATCGTCATACCAGTTATACAGGTCACGGGCTTGGGCCATCATCATTGCGACGTAATCGATATGATAGACACTGCCGTTCAGCATGTACAAGGCTTGCCACCATTGCATTGTTATCTCCTAACGAAAGCCTGCTTGGGTGTAGGCCTCTGACTCTTCCTCAGTTACATTGGGCTTGAAGAGGTCAGGATTTGCGCCTTTGTCCGCATATTCTTTCAAGAGATGACCTAGCGTAAAGCATCCACCGTTGTAAGAGATAATTGTGTCGTCTTGAAGAGGAATCCCACCGCTACAATCGGCTAATGAGATAGCACCCAATTCACGGCCTAAGAATTTGAGACTGCCGCCTAATTGTTGAATAGAATGGAATATCAAAGCAATAGCTTCGTACAGTGTAGGATTGTCTGAGAAAAATTCTGGGTCTTTCAAGTAGTCAATCAGTTCATCGCAGCTTTCGGCTTGAAAATCTATCCAAACGAAGTGCTGAGTAAAATACAGAGAAGCAGTACCAGTTTGCGCTTTGAAAAATGATGACGTCATCATATCGTCCAGACGTGTCTGGCCTGTAATCGGGATTGTTTCCATGTTTTGTACTCCAGTTGAGGATTGGTTGTATAAGATGTTATCTCATGAACCAATCCTAATTTTCGGCTAACTTTCTGGGCTATTCTTGAAAGTGATAGTAATTATAGCTAAAGATTCTAGCGCAGCTATCAAAAGAGATAACACTGTTAGTGCCTTGAACTTCGTTGTTTTGCCCGACTAGAATAATGCTGTTATCGTTACCCGCAATCATGTTATTATTGCCAGTGCAGATAATTAGGTTACCTTTACTCTTGTTACCAGCCACAAGGTCTTGAGAATTGCCGCTAAGAACAATGATATTGTCTGTACAATCTCGAAGTGCAAGCCTGCTTTTATGACCTACCACAACTGCTACACTGCCTTCGGCATACAAGTTTATCTTTTGCTCGTCCACAGGGAAAGTCGCAGAATCGCAAACCAATCGCATATTCTCATCAGGCTCAACGCAAAACTCGCTACCTGCGCCTATTGTACCGGCAATTGCACGGATTGCTCGAATTGCGGCTTCACGCTCTCCTTCATCCTCGCAACGGAGTGCTTCAATTGCGTATGCCTGGATAAAAATCGCAACTGCAATAGCATTGACCTCAAGGAAACCGCCCCAAGTCACCATATGAATGCTAACTTTTTTGCCCTCGCCATAGCGTTTCACGAACCACTCATGCAGGCCTTTAGAAAGACGTTTTACATCTTCGGCATTGACTCGTACCGGTGTTTCAAATTTCATGATTGACTCCAGTTTAAAAGATTGGTTGTTTATAATGTATTATCTCAACAACCAATCTTTATTTTTCCAATTATCGGGAAAATCTTTTAATCCTCTGAGAAATACAGGCCGTTTTCAACGAAGTAGCTGTCGCTGAGTTTTTCATCCCAGACTTTATCCCAGTCAATACATTTGCGGAGATAGTCGGGCAATACGTTCAAAGCACCGCTTTCCAGTTCCTCGCAGATTTCTTGAGCAAATTCGGCATTGTCGGAATATTTACCCCGATATGCGTCCATGGCTGTACCCAAGTCAAAGATGCCTGTAGCTTCAAAGTAAGCTTCCATGATTTTGCGTTCATAGCTTGAGGCTTCTTCCCATTCTTGAAGCTCATCAAAATACTTCTCAATGCTCAGGCCTTCTGGGTAGTCATCAGCTTCTTCGATACCGCCTACCTCTTCAATTTCTTCGTAGTTGCTGAATTCAGACAGGTAGCACCATTCGCCGTTCACTTTGATAGCCATATTATTACTCCTTCTTTCAGATTTAGTTGGTTCATACTTGTATATCTTGTAAGCCGGATTTAATTTTCTAAAATTTTTAGCAAAAATAAAACCTCCCAATCGAAAAGACTGGGGGGCATTCGCGGTCAAGGTCGGTTGCGGTCTTGTGCTTCCTTACCCGATTGATAATTCATCCATGTAACAACTAGTAGCAAGGCAATCATGAAAAGCAATAGCATGATTAGCAAACTTAACTCTAAAGCCGTGGACCAGGGCACGAAGCCGTTGATATTGGAATACATGTAGATGATACTACTTGTAAGCAACACCGCAGTGATAAAGCCCGATATTCCGCTGAAATTCATTGATTGCCTCTCATTTGAGATAAGGCTGCAATGGCTTTAACAAGTGCCTCTTCCAAAGAAAGGTCATTCTTGGAAGCTTCACCGACAGGCTTGACGTCAGCTGAGGATAGCTCTTCAAGTGGTTTGGTCGGAATTACCTTGACTTCAACCTCGCCTGCTTCTGTTCCATTAGACCAGAAAAACAGCGTGCTAGTCAACTCATCAAATGTATAGTATGAACGGCCTTCTTTAAGGTCGTATTTTTGGTGTTTGTTCCAAGTCTTCAAGAAACGCTTATCGCTACTCAAAAGCCCAACCAAGATTGACGGGTCTTTTTCGGCTACAGCACGACATAGTCGGCATAAGGCTTCTTCAGCACGCTCACCGCGTTTCTTCATCTTCTTCAGCTTTGCGAGTTCCTCAGGCCGAATATCAACATAGTCAATTGCAGGTAAATCTACAGTACAAGGCATGATTATTGCTCCTTTACATATTAAAACATGACGGGTCAGGTGTAGCCTTAGACGGTATGTCTGATGGCTCTGTCTTGCTTACCAAGTCTAAAATCTCGGTCAAGAATCGGTAGAACGCGTCACCCTTGCCCTCTCGTTTGACGAAAGTGCGGCTGGTTGTATCTTTGCTTGAGTCAGCGAAGTAGTCAATATAAAACCAAGATTCGCCATCTAGCTCGAAAGGCTTGCTGACTGCTTTGATTGTATCAATCAATACACCCTCCAACTTCGACAGGATAGTTTCAACGTCTGCGGAGGCCGTCTGGATTCCGTCTTGTTTCGGTTTCTTAGCTTTCGTCTTGGTTGCTGCTTGTAAAGCCTTATCAACTTGAGTTTGGGATGAGTTGAAAGTTACAAGCTTTCCGTTTACCTTATCAAACAGGCTGTAAAGCTCCTTTCGTTGACAATTTTGTTTCTGTACTTCCTCCCAGAGTTCCAAGAAATACGAATCTTTGTTGAGGATTTCGACCAAGATTGTCTTGTCTTTCTCAAACAGGATATGGCTGATAAGTTGTACCGTGTTGAAAGCTCGCTGAACTTTTAGCTCGGTTACAAGCGTTGCTGCTTGTTTCTGACGGAGGCCAAGATTGACGCGGTCAATGACTTGCTTAGCTATTCTACCGTTGCTGCGCTTGGGGCTAAAGTGAATGATGGCTGGTTGTCCTTGTCGATTGAATCGGATAGTCTTGGCGTCATAGTCAAAAATGCTATTGAAGGGTACATGGACTGTTCTGCCGTCAGCCATCGGTACAACCAAAGAATGGCCGTCAGCTGAGGTGTAGGGTGCAAAAGTTTGAGTCACAGGGATTCTTCCTTTCTGTATAGGCTCTTGAATCGAGGGTCTAGGCGCAATTGTTGTTCGATACGCTTGCGGTGTTCCTCTTGCGTCCATTTTCGCTTGCGCTCGCTAGTCTTAGGAAGCCTGCGTGTTTCTCGTAGCATGTTTTGGCGGGTGTTCTGTTGTTTTGAATCATAGTTCATCAGTCTGAATCCTCAGGTTATGTCTGGTCGTCTAAATTTTCGCTCAGCTTACTCCCAACGAATAATATCAATACAGTCTCCGAATACCGTATGATAACACATCTCAACCTCGAAGCCGTCCTCACGTAAGCGGTCAACTACTGCTTGAACGTCAAATTGCGTATCTACATTAATGTTTACAAAGACAAGTGAGCCAGTTCGGCGTAACAGGTCGGTATTTGTAACAGCTACTGTAGGCATGTCCAGCCCCGCAGACCGCGTAAAGTCTAAACCTTTTGCGCCTAAGCTAGAATGGTCGTAGCAGCTAACGTTGAAACCGCCGTTCTCAAACCAGTTAATGAGGTCAGAGTGAGTAACCAGGTGTGAGCCGCAAACGTCAATTCGCATTTCACCGTTTTCAATCTTGCTATACTCTACATGAGGTACAGGGCTATTAAGGCCACCCCAATACACACTCAATACTTTCAAGCCTCTGTTTGCGGCGTCAACGACATAGGCCATCAAAGTTTCGCAAACGTCTTGTGTATCTCGGTCTTGAGCTTTCTTCAGGATTTCACGGGCTTGTTCGGCAGTTACAGGGTTGAATTTCATGATGTTAACTCCAGATATTAAGTTTGGTTGTATGAGGTATTATCTCACAGCCCAATCTTAATTTTCTGCGTTTTAGCTCGTATTGTTAAGATTGGCTGTATAAGGTATTATCTCAACGGCCAATCTTAATTTTCTATCTGTCGTAAAACGATTCTGCCTTTGCAAATTTCTTGCGCTCTGAATCGTAGTTGATATTGAAGATAGCGTGATTAGAATCTTTGTCTATTAAGAAAATGACTTGCTCGCTAGGCGAAAATCCTACAACATAGTACACCTTGCCGATACGCAGACCTGTTCCGACCGTCATTTCATAGTCAACATTAGCACCCAGAAACTTGTAATACTTTCCTGCTTTCAAGTCTCTAATGCTAAGCAATTTTGCCTGTTTCTCCATCCTCTTAGCCCTCGCTACAAGTCATGTAGGTGATAAAGACTTGGTCGGGAATCTGATTTTTGGCTGCTGCTTCGTTGCGTAACTCGCAATAATAGGCTGCAGGAAAGATATTCCAGCCAGTCTCATCGAATCGGCCTAAGGCCTCCTCAGCACTATTAGTCATGTCGGCAATACTTTCAAAGTGCCGCCCAGTCAACTTCGCCATATCCTCAGGTTTGACGCTTCCTGCGTAAGGATTGTAGGCCACCAAGATAAAGACAGCAGGCTTTTGAGTTTCAGGGTTCATTCGGTTTCTCCTTTATGATAAGCATGGCGCATAGCAGGGCTAATTTTGGATGTTGAAGATTCTTTCTCTGGAATCGTACAACGGATGTCGAATTGATTGCCCGCACTAGCAATTACATGGCATTCGGTTTGAGACGGCTCAGGGCTGCGGAGTGCAAACGACACTGGCAGGTAAATCGTCAAAAAGAAACCGACTATCGCAAACACGGGCATAGCGACTTTTAGCACGAAGTCTTTGAGAAACTCCCAATAGAAACTTTTATTCATTCGGCTTCCTCATCGTCCTTAGTCAACCATTCCATGATTACAAATGTGATGGTGGTAGTCAATTGCTCAATATTTGAGATGTCCTTCTGCTCAATTGCTTTTTCCATCAAAGGCTTCAGGATTTTGGGTATGATTTCTTCAGGAGTAGCAACCAATTGCTGGCCTTTGTAGTCGCTGGAGAAATGCATCAGATTTAAGGCAGAATCCCAGCAAACGCCATCTTCCCAGTCAAAATAGTACACGGTGTCTTCATTTTGGAGGGCTTTGGCAGGATAGCCCATCGCTCGCAATTGTTTGATAACCATTGCGATAGCGTGGTAATGCTCACGCGCTGCAGGGAGAAACTCGTCAACTTTGCTAAAGAACGCAGTTTCAACTGTATTGAAAATTTGCTGAGGCTTTAAGCCTAAAGAGGACAAATCCTCAATAAGTTTAGCGCGTTTGGAACTGGCGTCCAGCAATTCTTTTGTATTATCGTCCATGATATTCCTCTCTTACAAATCATACCACAATTGCTCTACCAAATCAGGAGTTTCGGCTAACGCTTCATCCAGCATGATACTAAAGCGTTGAGCGATTTCGGGCGTAATTTCGCTTTCTTCCAAGAAGTCCTCATCATCGCCAAATACGCGGTCAATCAACTTTTCACCTAAGATATAAACCAGCTCATCGGCAACCCAACAAGGATTAGCATATTGTCCCTGGCTTGAATAATGTGACTCAGAATTTTCTATCACAGCTTCGATAGCCAAAAATGTTCCGATTTCAGCCAAATCTGCTTCGGCCTTCTGCTTATCGTCATAGATGTCTTGATAGACTTCATAGGCAAAGTCCATACCAGCATACTTGCCGTGCAGGTCATGACCGTTCAAAGCGTCAATCAGCGTATTCTCGACTGTTTCAAAAAGTTTGGGTTTCATGAGATTTCCTCAGTTGTCTATTGATACTGTAATATTGCGGTGACCAATTTTAATTTTTCGGTTTAAAAGGTTTCTTTCATCCGCTTCGCCCAGTCAACTATTTCCCTGCCCTCGTCACTGGAAGTGTCCAAGTGTTTTATAATGCTGTCTAATAGTGCAGCACAAGTAGGAAATTTGTCTGAGATGTAAGTAGTTTCCCAGGCATAGCCGTCCCATTCCAGGACTTCCAGACAATAACCCTTAGGGGTCACTTTGATAACGCAGTCAGTACCAGTTCCTGAGCTAAATTCACGTATATGTTTTGCCATCACTCAATCTCAACTTTGAACGCTTCGATTACCTTGTAAACACGCTCAGCCAGTTCTTCCACATCAGCAGCATGAATAATCATAGCTTTTTCATGGTAGTCGTTTCTAGTCTTAGTATCGCAAGGCAAATGAATCACGGCTGTAGCCATATCATTCTCATGGACTTTGATTGAATCAACAATCGGGTATTTTGTACGCTTAACAATAACCATATTATTTGTTCCTCAGGAAAAGACGTTTAATCCAAGAAAGCTTGCGCGGTACAGGCACTCTGACTATCAGTTCACCCTCATAAATCGCAGTTGCTTGCGCTCGAATTTTCAGTTTTGCTTGCTCGGCATTATCCGCGAACACAGAGGCCGTCCATTCTTTACCACCAAATCGGTATTTGAAGAGATATTCTTGCATTAGGCTTCCTCTTTACCCTCAATTTGGGCTGTAAAATAATCGCCCTCACCGTCAACGTATGAGTATTCAATATCTAACTCACAAGGCGCAAAGCCTTTCATTCTAGCGTGCATTTTGCAATAGCTTAGCACTTTGTCTGCAGACCAACGGCCTTTCAAGGTGACTGTACCGTTGCTAAACAGAAGCTGACGCGGAATGTATGTGCCACCAGATGGTTTCAACTCAGGGAACAATACAATGGCTTTGATTTCAGTCCATTCTTGAGTTTTCATTTTGACTCTCCATACTACTAAGTGTTGTTCATACTGTTATGTCTCAATCACCAATCTTAATTTTTCGGCCTTCAGAAAAATTACCCAAATATTGAGTACAGCACCCAAGTAACGATTAACATCCAGAAGATAGGAAAATCATCCATACACGCCGCAAGTACAAGGGCAGCAATGATAAGAATAGTGAAAACGTCCATCAAAATTCTCCGCATTTATCAGCATATTCTCGGCTGCGCTCAAGATTGTGAGTGATTGTAAAGCGAGATTCCTGCGCACGTCCGACTTCTTCATCGCACCGCTCAGCAATAAGCTCGGAGTTATACAACACGCGACTATAACGCGCACTGCAAGCCATAAATGCTTCCTCGTACACTTTAGCCTTAAGCAACCACAAGTGTCTTTCTTGGCACTTCAACTTAAGTTCAGAAGGCGTCATGTGTCCGTCACTTGCTATTACCGCAATGGCTGTGAGCATGAGCGTGAGGTAGCAAGCAATAAATATCTTAAAGTTCATTGAAACTCTCCGCATTTATCGGCATAGTTGTTAGTCCTGGTTAAGTACTCAGCAGATGAAACAGAAAAGATGCCCGTCATAGAAAACGCACTGTCACGACACTCAGCTACAATGTCTGACTCATCGTCTGTACCTGTCGCAACACGGCGTGAACCCGATTGCATACATTGTAGGAAGACAGACTCACTCTGCTTCAATGCTTGTTTGATAGCTTTCCGTTTCACGCAGGTTTCTTGCAGCTTTTCGGCTTCTACCTTTCCGCTGTCGGCGGTGCGGCTATCTAAAAAGTACAGACTAGCAGCTGCTACACGCAGACAGAATGCTAAGCTTGCGACAGCAGAAGCGATAATATGTTTTGGGTTCATGTCAAGCTCCTTACCAATAGTCATCGCACGCCACGGCGATAAAAACAAGCAATACAAACACGCCTAATCCCCACCAGCCAAATATTGCATACAACAGTATGAATATACCGCAAATCAAGAAGAATGAGGCCTCTTCCATTAGGACGGCTAGCACGATGGCTATCACCCATACAATAAGGTAGGTGTTATCCATTTCAAATCCCTTAGCGTTCAGTTTTAATTCTTGAGCATGACGCGCACGACAGTCACATAGTTGTCACTAGCTCCTGTTTCATCGTCATAGTCTCCGCCCAAATACTGGTACAGACTGAATTTGCGCGGTCGTCCGATAACTGGGTCATCATAAGTACAAGTGAAGTCCAAGTGAGACCACCCATAGATATGGCCGTGATCAGAGTCACTGCCTGAGAAAGTGTCTCGCTCAAGCGTGAATGTTCTGGGAGAGTCAGGAAGCATTACAATAAGCTTCTCAACCTCGTCAGGGATTCTGAAGTCAGGATAGCCCAAAGCCCTAATCCCCAGGCCTCCGTTCCATCCTTGACCGCAGTATCTAACCAGTTTATTGCCCAGAAATACCTTTTCAACTGAGGGTGTTGCGGGTTTTTGATTTGCTTCAGCCTTCGGGGCAGTTCTGCTCAACTGTAGTTGAATCCCCTTGTCGACTACGCAGCATTTTGAATTTGCGAGGCTTTGGAATATCAAATCCCCTTGCATATCATACCCTACAAAGAATACTTGCTCATTAGGGCTCAAGCCTTGTCCGTCTTCAACTTGAACAACATAATATTTTGTACCTGAGGTCAGGTTTTTGTTGTTGTTTTCCATAATATTTCCTCTAATCCGAATTTCAGAAATGCACTTGATAATCTCATTTAACATTTTGGCGGTCTCACTCCTTAGGCCTTAAAGGATAAACAAGCGCGTCAAACTCTAGCTTGTCTCCTATTGAGGCTGCGTGAACAATATCAATTATGTCAGTCTTGCCTTTGCCTGTAAAGTGGATAGGCATTTCCCATTCAGGCCACCAGTCATCTGTATCTGCAAAGGCAGCTGCCGTAAACTCTGGGACTTCTACAAAGCTGGAACCGTCCCAGTCATTATAGTCGTTCCAATTAGCCGTCCTCCGTATTGTCCCGCAAATAGTAGCGTGACAACCAGATAAAGGCCACTCGAATCGTACTTGGCAGGCATAAGTCTGAGTCGGTATGTCGATAAGCTCAAAAATCTTGAGAATGACGTAGGGTGATTCATATTCAATCATGCAGTCTCCTTAAGGGTGCTGTTATCTTAATATCGTAACACCCAATCTTAATTTTTACCTGATAATTCAGCCTTGACTAGCTCCTCAATCATCAAAGAATCATGAGGCTTCAGTTTATCAAGAATCCTTTTGTGCTCAGGCAAGATAATCTTCTCAATCCTAGTCAAGTCAACAGTAGGGTTTTCAAGCAACATCGTTATATCGGCTAAATCGGGATAATCTCTACCTGAGGATAGCTTCATTAGAATCAATCCCTCAATGCTAGCAATTCTAACTCCTGAATCTACTTCGGCAGTCTTGTAGATATAGGATAAATATTTAACAGGCAAATTGATGAACTCAGGAGTCAATAAGTCAAGGGTAACTCCAGTTGATTTATGCTCAATGTAATGACCGTTCAACACTTTGAACTTACTGCTTGCGCCAATCAATATTTTAGCCTTGCTAAGCCGATATTCAGACAAGAAGATAAAGTCAGCATCTTCGGTGCGCCTATTTCTGGCCCAGTAAGCAATCGCCATGCCTCCTACTAAAATCGGCTTATTCTTCCAGGGGATTCTTGAAAAGTCTTTGATAGCTTCCAGCACCTCAGGGAATCCGTGAAGTGACTCAATCAAAGTCCTTTGACCAATGTTAGGGTATCTACATTTATTGGTGACTGTATTTACCCTGCCCATAGCCTCATTAATCAGCTTAGTCCTAACCTTACGTTCAATCGGATTCATAGCGATTGCCCTCACTCTTTAGTAATCCCAATCAAATAATTCTGGAATCCTGCGGAAGTTCCATACAGTTCATCACGCTGGTCATAAAAATCCGCTACTGACTCAAATTTGGTTGCTGACTTGGTCAGTTTATTCCTGTCAATCTTCCACACGGAATAGCCTAGATTAAACGCCATCTCACACAACTGAAGCCACATACCTGCGCCAGCTTGAGATTGCTCTTTGTCCGTTACAACAGAACCAGTTAGATTGAGAATATAGTTCAGCATAACATGTAGCGGAATACCTCGATACATATCATTTGACTTGTCTCTCCATACCAGCACCTGATTAGTAGGGACTTTAGGGAATCCCTTATAAGTGATGCCGTTAAGGGAGCGATAAGCTGCAAAATAGACAACTTCGCCCTCGCTATCAACTGCATAATAGGCCTTGTATTTGGTAGTAACTGGGGCATTGATATACTTATCGACTTGATGGATATTAATACCAGAATTCACTTTGCCAACTACCTTGCCAAGCCCCTTATCATGAGCCATCTGAATTTGGTTCTTTACGTGGTTGATTAACCTGTCAGGAATCTCACCAACATACTGAGGGCTCATTTCGTTTAATCCTTGAATTATTTTGGACACCTTATTCATCTGCTACTCCCAATTACTTAGCTGAAACCGCAGCACCGCATAATACAACACTAGGATTGCCCGAAACTCGATATTTCATCAGATTCCGATACACTGGTGTAATATTAGGCATACTGTAATGCTCCTTGATAATACCGTTGAACAGGTACTTACCCATTGTATTAGGGATAGCCACACCGTTCTTGATAGTAGCAGGCTTATTACAATCTACCTCAGCATAAGTGATGACTTTGAGCTCATTGTATTTAGCAGCCAGTTTCTTTGAATAATCCTCTAAGGCCTTCCAACGGCCTGTATTCATCGAATGATTCTGAGGTACAATGTTAGTCATCAAAAAGGACTCACTAACAGTTGATAACTCAGACGAATTGCTACTAGCAGCCATATGTCCACGGTCATAGCCAGTTCTGGTGTAATCTTTCGGTTGAGCTGAATACCAGCCTACACGATAATCGGCGCGGAAATTGTTAGTGCGTGGCGCATGATTCTTCGCTTCATAGCTAGACAGGGATTCATAGGTGACTACAGGAATCTTGAGCTTTTTGTTAAAATAGGACACATATTCCTTATTGCACAACTTCACGACATTTAGGTTATCGGTAATCTTTACATAATTATCCGACTCAACGCATAATTCGGCAGCATTAGCAGACAACGCGAACATCAGCATAGCCATCGGTAACAATTTACATTTCATAGGTCTAACTCCTTTAATTTGGGTGAAAGGTGCTGTTACTATGATATCGCAGCACCCAATCTTAATATCTACCAGCGCCAGAGGAAGCTCAGAGGGATTACATTGGGATAACCCAATTCATCTTCACACTTGCACTTAACATACCAAGACAAACACTCGTTGTCGAAGGTAAAGCAAAAGACGGCTTGATAACGGCTGTAGTCGATATCAAACAGGCCTTTTATCTTCTCCCAAGCTTCTGCTCCGTCATAAGCCTCAGGCAATACCGACTTATCAAACAAGTTGCGATATTTCCACAAGTTGATAGCATTCGGCAGCTTCAAGTCCTCAGGGCTTGAGTAGATAACCAGCTGGTCGGAAAACTTAGCCAGAATCTGTACTGTCGTCAAATACAATTCCTGCATCTCGACCGACCGCGTGGAAGCAAAATCGCATAGCTCAATCAACTCCTCAGGAGGAATCCGAATGCCATTGGGCGTTCTGCTCAAGAATGTATAAGCGTACATATCATGTTGATTGTCGCCGTACATCCGACCGTGAATCCGCTTCACGGCCATCTTGGACTTCTTGTGAAGCTTGAACTGTTTACCGACCAACTCAATCGGGATAAACAGCTTGGTCTCGCTTTCGGACAATACGCCCCTATTGTTGACTACAATATTGCTGAAGTAGTCAGTGCTATTGTACTGAGTTACCCCTCGACACAAAATCTTGTTTTCCAGACAACGATAATGGATCAATCCCATTTATACTTCCTTTCTGTCGCAATCATGAATTAATTTGCCCATCATCAGTTTCTCAACTGGTAGATGTTGATAGCCGTCTGCATTCTTCACGCTGTTCTCAAGTGCTTGTCTAGCCCAACCAAAGCCTAATCGTTTCAAGATAGACGGATTTTGGGCGATTGAGTCAACAACTGTCCTGAACTTAGGATTAGGGTCATTATAGCCCTTGCTCCTCAAGAAGCTCTGGCCGTTGCTCAATACAGATACATCACTCAAGCCCCTGACGATAACCTCAAGCAAGGTTGTATAGATATCAATGCCCGATTCGTCAAAGATTCTGTGTAATTCCATCAATACCGCTTTTGCTGACTGGTCGTAAGGCAGGTCATTAAAGCTCGTAGCAGGCTTGGCCTCAGACGAAGCAATATCAAGAAAGCTCGTTGCTTGCGCGCCTGTAGCCTTAATAAAGTCAGCAACGGCATTGCCCACCGTATATTCCAAATCCGCCAGGGTTACGCTGCCTGATGTATTGTGCGAAACAATACCGTGAGAGTTGTAAGTGTGCCACTCACCCTCTACTTCCAAGCCATAGAAAGGCCGTTCTTGCTCAAATTCAACAATCTCAACACTAACAACCTTATGGTTGTAATACTTTGATTCTCTGAATCGTGAGTAAGACAGCATCTCCTGATAGTTATCAGCCATAGCTTGAATCGTCAGGTCATACAGCTTCCAATCTTGTCGTTTATTTGGGTGAAGATGGTCAACTACCGTATTGTAGTTTTCTTGAGTCAAGCTCCGGCCAAGTTTTGACAATTCGTTCAAGATAGCCTTGAAGTGTCGGAAGTGTTCACGTTGATATGGCGTCCAGTTCCAATTAGGCGGAATATCGCTATACAAAAGCTCCAAATCAATGCTGCGATGCTCTGAAATCTCTTTGATGAACGCACTAGGCCTTGTGCCTTTAGGCTTAATCAAGATATTCTCAGCAAGAACCATGTTATACAAAGTAAAGGGGACACCTTCCTTCTCTACATAGTTGCGGACAGTATCAAATACCGTCAGAATCGCCTTCATAGCTTTTGAGATAAACGCATCTTCAGGCAACGCTGAATACCAAGGGTAATCAGTAGTCACAAGATGAGGATATTTTTCCATTGCTGTCGCAACAGAATAAGTCCCAGTACCTTTGGACCACAAGACATTGAAGTTGCCCTCTGATATAGCAAGGTCTATGGCTAGTTGGGATTTAGTCATTGCACCTTGCTCATCAAATGCTTTCCATTTATCTGGGTCAGCAATTCGTGCGTCTCTGGTCACAATTCCTCCCATTCTACCGTATTCAGCATGTAGCTCTGGATTCTTTTCAATCCAGTCAGAAATGGTTTTACTCGTTAGCTCTCGTCTCCACTCTTCACGGTTATGTTCAGAGGCAATCTTAACCAACTTGGCATTATGAGCTTTCGCTCTCGGATTCCTATTCTGACGATACAGTTCCATAAGCCTGCGACCGTGCAAAGCGTAGTGCTGACCCCTAGTGCATTTCAAGATGTTAGTAGGATAATCATTGTTTCTTGTGAAGTCACGATGATGTCTATGAACGTCATCGGTGTTGTCTTCAGGTACAATAGACTCAGAGTCATAGTGCTCAGCAGACAAATGATATCCAATGGAGACAGTTCCATCTGGATTGAGTACTTCCACATAGCCTTCCTTATTCCGATTCAGATACACGGGCATCATAGAATCTCCTGGTTTTAAGTCCTTAGCATCAGCTAAAGTGCCGTCACGTCTCATTAATGGGTGGTCAAGAGTACACTTGATTTGCTCACCATTATCAAGAGTTACAACAGCCATCTTGCTTTCCCAACGCTGTTGCCATACCTTCTTAACCAATTTGACTTCAAACTTGTTGGTCTCTTGGTTAAGAGAATGGACATAGATTTTATGGCCTGCATTTACTGCTTTGAATGCGTCCTTAAATCTAATCTTACGACCGTTGATGTCGGTGAACTCGCTAGTACCAAATTCACAGTGCTTGCCGCGGAGGCCAGCCTGAGACATGGGTTCCCCAGTACTAGTGCCAGCCATTACACCAATGCCTGTCCCTAGTCGGTAGAAGTCTTGAGTAGCAGGATTCAATCCACAACATACCGCGCAAAGGCCGTTATCATGTTCGCACATGATAGGACTGCGTACAACAACTGTCTTCGGCAAGTCTTTCAGCATGTGCTTATACAAGATTGTACCGCGTTTCAAATCGCCTACAGGCTCGGCCAAGACTTTGCCTTCAGCCTTTGAGGATTCCAACTCAATGCCTTTCTCAGCCTTACAGTCATGCGTTGTGATATTCAAATCCCTGCACAAGTTAACCAATTGACGCTCAAGATAGCCTGAGGCTGGTACCATGAAGCTGTTCATAGCCAAGCCACGTCTTGCTGGGCCGCAAGTCCGAATGTAGCTCAACACCGGCAATCCCTCGCTTAAGGCTTCTGGAATCGGCTCTTCCAAACCGCCTTGCATGGATGTTAACAAGCCTTTTGATACAATCATCTGACGGACTTGAACTGGCGTCACCCTAGCTCCTGAGTTAGCCATAGCAATCATGGAACTGTTCCTGTCTGTTGACTCGAACCAGTCTTTTACGGCCTTATTGATGTTCGTGTCCCAAGCCTTAATCCGTTCATCAAAGTCCATATCTTTCGGCAAGGCTTTGACTTCATCAATCAAGGCTTGTTGCTTGGCTGATTTCTTGACGTCATCATAAGCTAAGGACAAACCAAACTTGGTTGACGTGCGGAACCAGAGGCGTTGAAGCTTCGTCAGATACTTGTGAGCATCATTACCATACTTGCGACATAACTCCAAGATGTATTTCTTCACGCCTTTCTTGCCTAACACTTGAGTCGGTAGAATATCCGTCAATTCCCAATGGACTAATGCGCCCACGTTAGTCTTGAATCGCTGACCGTCAGTCGTCTTAACAATAATCCAGTCATCAAAAGCCAACAAGCCCTCATCATATCGGGTCAAGGCTTCCTTAGCCAGGCCGATGAATTTGACTTCCTCAGGCTCTTCAGCCAAAGCTCGTGTTAACAACCATGAACCGACAATCTGCTCATGACCAGGTGAAGTTGATACCTTATCCCAAGCGGCAGCTGATAGCAAGTTGCGCTCGAATGATACGACCTCTTTCAATTCTTGGCAAGCCTCATCCGAAATATGGCGGTGAGTACTCATGGTGTCACCGTCACAGTCTGCATTGAATGGAGCCATAGCAGCTGGCGGCATATGAATCGCCTTACCTGAAACAGGAATGACTTGAAAGGCCATTACAGAGTACATATGCAAGCTCGGTGCACGGTTCAAGATGATATACTCATTCTTCACCACTCCCTCAATAGCCTCCATCGTGTCTGGCGCCAATCGTTTGACCTGCGCTTGAGCCTTGCGGAAAGCCTTGATACTGGGTGTACCTTCTTTTCGGTGCTTTTGAGTGAGCCAATGGATGATATCAGGCTTAAACAACTCAAGCAGCATAGCATAAGGAATCCCCACGCTGTTGATAGGCATATCAGGAGCGGACAGAATGACTGAACGGCCTGAAAAATCGACCGTCTTGCCTAACAACGCGCCACGCGGTAATGAGCCCTCCTTACCCTTCAACTTCTCAATACGTGGAATCAGTTTGGCGTTACCAAATTCACCACCTTCGATAAATTGGATGTTAATCATCTTCTGAACGACACAAGAGGTCATCGACTTAACAACCTGAATCTGCTCAGGGGTCAAGCTATCTGAGGACATCAAAGCAGCCAGTTTACTCGATTCGCGGATAAGCCTTGAGTAAATCAAGTTTGTCTCGTCATAAAAGATTTTCTCATCAGCACGGCGCAACGGTCTAGCATCTGGAGGTGTCACGACAACGGTTGAGTTGATAAAAGACAGCAGGTTGTAACCAGCCTTCTGATACTTCTCAGACACCCCTGCATAGCTGAATCGCAACGTCTCTACGCAATCAATGTTACGCTCCAACAAGTCGTACAGGCCTGAGATACCGCCTTTCAATTCAGGTGAATTGTCAATAATTAAGCAATAGCGTTTACCGTCTAGGCCATACAACGCCCCAGCCGTGTTCTCTTCTAGCTCTAAATTCACTTCACCCAAAGATACCGCTTGCAGGGTTTCTGGCGTAACATCAATCAATTCCGCAAATGTCTTCAAGAACAACGGATTGATATAGTGACAATTCAGCTCAATATGGCCGTATCGCTTGCTGCGTTCATCGGCTTTAACATAGTCCACACCGCATACTTCGCAAGTCAGGATAGTGTCCGACTTCTTCGCTCTCGGATTATGATGACCGCAAGTGCATGTATAGTCATGCTCTGGGCCAAAAATATTCTCAGCATACAAGCCGTCTGGAATCGGCTTTGGGTGCTTGTAGTTGAAGTTGTACTTACCCATGTTTAGCACTTCGCCATGGGACAACTCCCTAATTCTTTCATCGCTGAGCAAAAACATTTTATCCTCCAATCAAGTATTCAGCACGTTGGGATAGCCGTGTTCTGTATTTGGTAATGTAGTTTCGCAAGGGTTGTTCCTCGTCAGGCCTGAACCTACTCTTCAACACCTCAATGTCCGAAAACTCAGACACTGTCTTACCCTTCAAGTCCATGAGGCTTTCTAGGGCTTCGACAATTTCAATTATTGTTTCAGGCAATTCTGCCTTAATATCGTCATAATAGCCTGAATTCAGGATTATGACTGAAATGCAGCCTGTAATAACGTAGGCTTTTGTCTCTTCACCAATCGCAACTTTGGCGTGCTTCTCTGGCGTGTTGATTAATTCAGTCGAATACTCGACCAGTTCATCAATCAACATCTTCATCTCAATCGAACTCCTGATTGCTGAGCTGATTCTGTGCGATTCAAGCTGCTCTGATAACAGGTCTTGGCCTGTAAGTAAGGCCTTGTCCTGTATCTTCACGTCCAGTTGGGTCTGTATTATCTTAGCCTTATTGCAAGCCGTCTGATAGTTATCAAACACCCGATTAAGCAATGTATCCATTGCCCAAAGGTTGTCTGATTTCAAAGCTCGCATGTAGAAAGCAGGGTTGAAGAACTCGCTCAACTCCTGCCCTCCAATATCAAGGCCGTGCTGCATATGCACAGGGACTTTTGAAGACATGCTCTGTTACCCTAACAGGTTATCCAGCGCACTCAAGTCAATCTCAGTCTCTGGCTTCTCAGCCTGTCGATTCTGCAAGTCAGTCAGTCGTTTAGACGTGCCTGTTTCCAGACATTCCTTGATTTCCTGTCGGGTTGACGCTCCGACCTTAGGCAGTTTGGGAATGTCGTCAACTGACTCGAAGTCATGACCCAACTCAAACCAGGTCTCCAAGCTTTCGGCTGCTGCTTTGAAAGAAGCTGCACGGTGCTCATCGCCTTGCTTGTAATACAACTCACTCAATTCAGCCAAGTGATTCATAACGGCATCTGCGGTTTTGATATCCATGTAATAACCTCATTTTGCTACAATAGATGATATTTCAGTCACCAACGTTAATTTTTGCGATATTTCACTTTGAACGTAGCTTTGGACTGTTGAATCGTTTTGCCCCACTCATACTTCAAGGCTTTACCAACGCCCCAAAGCTCCGACCAACCATAATCCTCAGGCTCAGAGGTCTCAATCTCAACATCTTCCAAGTCATAGGTCTTAGACAGCTTCAGACGGCTTAACAATCCCTCAATTGCTATACTTGTACCCTTGATAGTAACAGTCCTTTCATATTGTTCCCTTGACGTGAAGTCAATGCTGCAAAGGTCTCGACCGTTAGCAGCCAGCTCATAGTCAATCGACACTGGGATTCCGACCGATTGGCGGACACGGTTCACCATTACCTCTTCCATGCCCTCCAAGTACTCAAAGATTGTATCGACTGATGTTGAATCGTCATAAGCGTCATGGGTGAACGCATACGGCGCGCAATCATAGCCCTGTTTCTCGCAATACTCCAAGAACTGGTACATGCTAGTGCCTGCTACCAAACTACCAAGTGATTGAATAATCTGGTTTTGGGCTTGACGGTATTTAGCACCGCCTCCTGCATTTACATCAATCGGCACTTTGTTCCCCAGCATAGTCGTAACATAGGCATTCGTGCGGTCAATCTCGGCATGAGCCTTATGAATGAACTCCTTAATGCCTGGGAATTGCTTGAAGAACGCGTCAAAGATTGCCTGAGCTTTCTGAACGTCACCGCCTGTATTGTCAAAAGCAAAGGATTCCACACCCTTGCCGTACAGCAAAGAAAATACACAGTTTGAAACAAATACCCCATCAGTCTTGTCGAAAGCCACAACGAAGTTATGCGTTGAGGTTTCGATATCATACACGGGCACTTCTTCCTCTAGGCTCAAAACCTCGACCGAAACAACCCTGTGGTTGTAGCTCTTAGCCAACTCCAACAAGTCCTCTAAGCTTTCGCCATTATTGAAAAAGTATTTTTCAACGCGCTTCAAGCTTATGCTGTGCGTACCATAACGCGTATGCTCCAGCACGGCTTGGACTAGCTCCTCAACAGACTTGATAGAATCCAAGTCATAGCCTGAGACATACAAGTCGTTTACGGCTTTGAGCACTTTACCGCGTTGCTGTAGCCTTTTGGCTTCATCAGAGGTGTTAAGCTTTTTCATGTTGTTTGACGTCCATACAGAATGTTTAGCCCGAAATTCAGGGTCATCAAAGCAGGCTTTGACCACACCTCTGAGACGGTCTGCGGCTCGGCCTCGCTCCTCAGAATCCTCCCATTTTACAGGATGGCGGGTATTGAGGTTGTCAAATTGGTCAGCCATAACCGTCAAGGTTTCTAAAGACAACTTCATTACATCCTTCAAGTTTTCTGCACGGATAAGCCCTGTGTGTGTCTTGTAAGTGTTAAAGTTCTCATCAGTCACTTCAATCCCAGCAAGTTTTAAAGACTTTATGTGACCCAAGATGGTAGATAGTGTTCCTCGATAGCTTCGGGAATTGTACCAATCTTTACACTCCTCCAACATCATAGCCTTAACCGTTGTTCTGTCCTTATTAGACAAGAAAGTGCCTTCAGCATTCAGCTTATCAAGGATTTCCTGTTTGCTCAAGCCCTCCCATCTATTACAGTTGAGAGGTCTTTTCCAAGAAGTCCTGCTATGCTCCTTAATGTGCCACTCTTTGGAGCAAACAACAAGATTATCTGGTGAGTTGTTCTCCTTGTTAAAGTCAACATGATGCGTATGGCCTGCGTGTTCAGAGTAATAATCATCAGTCGGTCTTTTAAGCTCTACGTACTTCCTGACTCGTCTGTGCGTTTCATTTTCGGCAAAGCCGTCTAAAATCAGCTCATAGCCCTCATGATAGTCAGAATAATTGTAGCTTGAGTAGAAAGACATAACACTATCCTCAGGCTTCAAGTCCTTAGCTTCAACATATGAACCATCTTTCAGCATTATCTCATGGTCTGGAGTGCAGACAAAAGAATTGCCGTCATGAAGATTGACCTTCACCAAGTCCTTAGTCTTTTTAGACTCAGCCCAAGCCTTGATTTGCGCAGGTACAACTTCGCCTGTCGGTAAGCAACCATAAGTCCACTCACCCACTCTTGACGATAGCTCGGAAATATCAACCAACTCGCCTGATAACAACTTAACTTTCGTACCAGCTGGGAAACAAGCTTTTGAGAAACGCCTTTCCTCATGGGTAATATCTTCCTCAGGCTTCTCAAAGATTTTTGAAGCAGCATATCGGTGAATGTCCTTACCGTCCAAAAATACCTGAATCAGATTGCGGTCACCTGTTACCCTTGCCAGCACTGTAACCTCAAGCGCAGAGTAGTCAGCATGAACCAATACGTGATTAGGCCGTCTAGGAATCATGATGGCTCGCATTGGTGAACCTGCACTAATGCTATGGAATGCAGCTGACCAACGTCCACTGTTTGCGGCCAAAGAGTTAAACTCAACATTCGTCAGCAAGCTTCCTGTCCGTTTTTCTTCAGCCGTCAAACTTTCATACGGCTTCTTGCGGAGCCAAATATTGTCGCCATAGGTAGTGTCTGTTGTATCTACCAAATGTACGCTGCCTCGACCTTGTACACCGTTGATATTGGCTGAGATGACTTTCAAGATTTTCTTGAGTAGAAACAAGTCAAACAACAGTTTGAACTCTTTTGTCCAAGTCTCAGGCTTGTCGGAATCGACACCCAAGTAGCGTGAGTGAATCTGATACTGATACTTAATGGTATCAGAAGCATAACGCCCGATATAATTGGGTAATTCCTCAATGGCGGTCTTCAACATGCTACCAATAAAATTAGCCGTCTTGTTCTTGTTGCCTTTGACATAAGCCGACAAGAAAGACAAAATGTCCTTAATGCTGTTGGACTTCAAGAAGTCATCACTCGGAAACACACTCATGACCTCAGGCAATCTACCCATCAAGTCGCTAGTCTCCAAGAATAGGTTGAGGATTACACCCAAGCGCAATTCCTCTGTTAAGTAGGTTTTCCAGAAAAAGTCTCTACTTGCCGCAGTATTGCTACCAGGATTCCAGAACATTTTCAGCCACTCAATCTCTTTCTCTGGCGTATCTACCAGCATGACTTTCTCTTTCTGCGTCTTGCCCGTATAGTACACGAAATTGAATGGAATCTTTTGCTGCCCATAGGTAGCCCAATCCATAGCCAATTCAGGGCTGAGGTTAGCTTTGCAGGCCTCGATAATGTTGCGCATCAGAGGTACAGCCTCAGCATACATCTCTTGTTCCAAAGCATTAGCAGCATTCTCATCCCACATGAAGCCATGTAATTCAAACTTAACAGCCATCCATGGTTGACGCAGACAGAAATGATAGCTAGGCATTACCTCAGGATACTCAAGCTGATAGTGGTGAGCCAATACAACAGTGTAAGCAGCGTCAAGCGCGCAATACACACCCAGAATCGTCTTGGGAGTAGCACCCCAAGCAGAAGGGAAATGACGCAAGGCTTCAACGATTTCAGACGGCTCGAAATTTGCCTCAGCATACTCCAAGAACGCAAGAATGCCTGCGTTTCCACTCGCTCGCAACGTCTCAATATCGCCAGCATAACAAGCTTCTCGCAAGGCTGCGTTTCGACCGACTTTGCTTACAAACTTCTTGTACTCAGCCTGAAATTCCTTAACGTCAGCTTCCCAGATTGCAGCACCAAATTTCTTGCGCAGCAGGTCTTTCAGGCTGGAACGCTCAGCATTCACAGAAGCCATGACTATCACGTCTTGGAACTTGTAAAACTTCTTAACAAGTCGGAAAGCAACAGCAATCTCAAACGTGCAGTTGTATGTGTAAATGCGCTGATAATTGGCGTCCAAGAACGCCTCAAACGCTTTCAATGCTCGCTCAGACAACCCTTCAAAAGGTACATCATAGTGGTAGCCGTAAGCATGATTGATGTCGGCGGAAAAGCTCAGGCCGATTTCAGTCAGCTTGAATCCCTCACTCATTGGCTCGACCGCGTTTGTCTCAAAGTCCAAGCCCAACTTGCCCTCTTGCGCCGTTAGCACTTCCAGCAGTTTCAGGAATTGCTCTTCACCGTCAATCTTGGTTGTCTTGATTTTCACTTGAGATTTGAACTCATGGAGATAATCAATCCGCTGACGATACTCAATAGCATCTTCACCCGATTTAACCGTGAAATATGACTTGACGACAGCAGCTGAGATTTCAGGTATCTCAAGCGTTGGGATAGCCTGAGACACTACCAACTGAGACATCATCTTACCCTTACTGATTGATGGGAACAAGCAATCAACGGCTGTACGGCCGACGCAAATGACCTTTGTAATCCCCTGCTCTTTCAAGAAAGCCAAGATTTCTTCGCGGTCTTTGTTTGAGATTTCCTCGCTGATAGTCGTGAACTCAATCAGATACGGCAGAAAGCTCAGGGAATTGACTGTTGTACGCATAACGGCAGAGGCCGTCTCGCTAGATGTAAAACAGTCAGTCACTGTAATCGCCTGGTTGTCTAAGTTTGAAATGATGGCTGTCTTTGCTGAGCCTAATTCTTTAATCCACATACAATATCCCCTATTTGACTGGTAATTCTTTCATGGTGTTGAAAAACCAATTGGGCACGTAACGTTTGACTTGACCTAACAACCAGCCAAAGGTAGGGTCAAGCATGAAAGTGTATGACTTATCAGTTGACGAACGGACACCACGGCCTGAGCCTTGAATAATCGCCAAGACAGTTGCATAAGCATACCAACCTGCGTCCATGTCTTTCTTCTTAAGAACCCAAGGGTCACCAAGGAACGGATAAGGACATTTCATGAAGATGTTTACAGCAGCCAATCCCTTACCCAAGTCAACACCCTCTGTAATACTTGGAGACACGCAGATAGTGCCTGGCTTCAAGATTTCCTTGAGCTTGCGAATCTCCTCAGACGTTGGGATGAAGATACGGTCTTTCAAGGCCGAAAGCTCCTTGTACTTGTTCGCATTGACGTAGGATACCGAATGAATAATCACATTAGTGTCGGCTGGGTACTTGCTAATGATTGAGTCAATAATCTTGACGTAATCGGGAAAAGCCGATTCAAATGTGTCCTTGTTTAGCTTCGGCATGCCTGTAACCGCAAAGAATGGTCTGTTCTCCAACGGAAAGATGTAGTCACCATTATAAACAAAGGTGTCCTCGTCAGTCAGGCCTAAGCTATCCTTTACACGCTCAGCAGTAGCAGACATGAAGATGATAGCTTGAGGACGGCCAAACAATTGGTTGTAGTACTCACGCGGAATGAATACAGGCTTGAGGCTGAACTGATATTTCTCCTTATCCCACTCAATTACCCATTCATCAAAGTTGCTACCGACCAATACATCCAGCTTGAACGCTAATGATGAATAAGCATTCACTCTTGGCGTCAGGGTCTTTTCAATATCCCGATTCAAGGCTTTAGCCCAGTCAGCAATCTGTCTGCCCTCCAAACTCGCTTGCAGGGTCTCAGCTTTGACTTCATTTGTCTTACTCTCAATCTCAATATTGATATTGCGAATGGCTGCTCGCAGGGCCAAAGACACTTGAGAAGCATAATGCTTAGTCAAGGCTTTGATTGAGGTGACAGGAACGCCTAAGCGGTCATCCAAATCCTCATCATACTCAAGCAATTCCCTCGCCAGCTTGATAAGATTCAAGTCAAACGCAATGCTAGCAATACAAGCTTCCTCAAAGTTATGCGCCTCATCAACTACCAATAAGCCGTCTGTGTTGAAGAACTGGAAGCCTGTAAAGAAGAAGGCATAGTTCAGATTCTTCAGTTTGGAATGAATATAGGCTTGCTGCGCAGGACGATAAGTACACATATTGTCGTCTTTAGAATAGCGACAATTAGCGTGATGTTTCTCGCTTCTTGGAATCCCTGTGTCTTCCTCTGTATAGCAATCAAAGTTAGTGGCTGAAATCAGCTTCTTCATACCGTGAATCTGGAAGTCATCTATGTATTGATTCTGCAGCAAGATTGTCTTAGTCAGAATCAACGATTCATCTGCATACTTCGGGTCATCCTCTGAGGCTTGTTCTTGATATCGCTGAATCAGCTCAGTATAGACGGCTGAGATTTGAACCGCAACCCAAGATTTACCAGTACCAGTCTCAAGGCTCAACACTACTCGCTTCTTGTCCTTATTGAAAATAGCGTCAAGAGACAGCATGATAGCTTCCAACTGATGTGGACGGTATTGAAAATTGGGGAATCTCGCTTTCAGGATTTCCATGATTTCATTCGGCGCGATTTTATGGTCTAACAGCATTGTTCTTTTCCTTTGCTAAAGTTTGCAACCGTGTCAGCAGGCTCTGTAATTTCTCAGGGTCATCAGCCCACTTGACTAGCATTCGGCCTAAGTATTCCTCAGGGTCTTCATAAGCAGGCATTACATTGACTTTTGAGCAAGTCGGGAATGTCCGTTTAATCTTATGATACAGCTTCCAGCTCAAATGCGTCTCATCCAGCAGGATATTGATTTTGCTAGGAGATATGCGACGCAACATAGCTATCTGAAGACTGGTGATTGTCGAACCGAAAACACACAACGGATTCGGCAATCCTAAAATTGTTGCAGCAATAGCGTCAAACACGCCCTCAACTAAGGTCACCTCGCAATATTCATTGTCGGGTCTGAAGACGTTAGTTGGGCTGTATAGATACTTGACGCCTGCTGGGATATAGTATTTCATCTTGCCCTTCGGTTTATAGAAACGCAGATTATAGCTGATAACTTTCCCAAAGTAAAGGCTGGGTACAGTCACACCGCTGTCGGGTAATTGTCTGAAGCCAAAATAGTCGGCCAGTTGAACGTAGAACGGAATGCGTGAAGCAAGATAAGCCTTTGCGGTATCGTCCAGCGGTTGAAATAAGGCCGTGTAGTCAATCGGCGGAATGTTATCAAAATTGAATGGCGTGTCTGTTACCATCTTGGACTTGAAAGCCGTCAAGACTGCGTCATATCGCACTTCTTCTAAAGGCCGTCCATCGTCCACGATACCGACTGCGTCACACTTAAAACAGTGTCCTACTTGCTTCTCACGGTCAAAGTAGAATTTGCCGTCATCATCTTCCTTGCCTCGCAATTCAAGGCAATAAGGGCAATCATACCTGTCGTGAGTCTCTGTTTGGCCGACAATATCATGGTCGTCAGGATTGAATACCCGCACTCTATGAGACAGCGCAGATTTCCTACTGGCTGCATAGCTCGGTATCTTCCTGCTGGCTTCGTCAACAGTGCGCCAAAGCTCTGTTATATTCGACATTATTGATTTATCCCTCCAATTGTACTTAAAAACGGCATCTGGCTTGCGTTAAAAAAGCCCTGATGAGCTTTGATATTTCACTCACCAGGGCTAATTTTTAGCAATTACACTTTCTTGCGAACCATCTTATCAAACATTGGCGCCAACAACATAGCTTGAACGCGTGCAGCGTTGTATGGCTTATTAGTCTTAGCCAAGTCAAAGTAGTAGCGTGCAGCATCCTTAACAGAACCGCCGAAAACAGGGGATTTCTGAGCCAGATAGGTCTTAGCACGCATATTCAGCGCAACACCGTTAACAATAACGCTCAACAGGTCTTTGGCTGATACTTTCTTGCCTTGCAAGTAGTCACCCAAAGCTTTAAGGCCGTCTCGATTCGTTGCAGCTTCTTTCAAGGCTTTGCCCTTAGACTGTTTCGATTCAGACAGTACCCATTTGATAGCATCTTCAACAGTAGAATAACCGCTGATTGCTTTCATGGCTGCTTGAACCTCTTTCTGAGCTGGTCCAATCTTGACGGTGCTTGAAATCAGGCCTTTAATCGGCTTGCCGTTGTTAGTGTCTTCAGCCTTAACGCCTGAATAGACGTGGGAAGCACTAACAGTATGGATACCTGCTTTCAGGATTTCCTCAACCTTGTCGGAAACCTCAAACCATTCTTTCGGCGTTTCATTACCCAACAACTCTTCAACATCCAAGCCTGAGCCTGTTTGTTGCATAGCGCGTTTTGAGTTTGCGCCAATAGTATTGATGGTAGCATCACTGGAAGCTCGAACACGCATGCCTGGGCCAGAACCAATCAGGAGATAGGTTGACAAGACGATAGCACCGTCATGGCCGACCTTAGCATACAATTTCTTGAGCAAGTCAACCAACTCGTACTCTTTCTCAGTATCGACCTGCAGATTGCCGGTCACGAACATACCCTTGTCCAGATTCAAGTCAATCAGGCTATCCAAATTGACGCTTGAGATGTCCTCATCGTCAATCTCTGAGCCTAAGTTCAACTCAATGCCTGGATAGTCGCCAGCACGTGAATAGAAGTTGCGCGCCAAGTTCATAGCAGCCTCTTTACTCATGTACATGCGATACTCATAATACAAGGCTTCAACAGGGTTTCGGGCTTCCTGCGCCAGTTTCTCATAACGCTTGCGCGCTTGGAGATAGCGTTTCTTGCCCTCTGGTGTCGACATGTACTTATTCATCGTGTCAATCATCTCAGGCGAAAACATCTTATCAAAAGAGGCACTCTCACCAAACTTTGCAGCTTGAGCGATTGCGCCCTTCAGTTTTTCAGTCATTATTGTCCTTTCGGGCTATCACGTTCAAGGCCGTCTCAATCAAAGCAATGCGCGCTTCTCGTGAGAAGATGCCTGCAGCCGTGTTAGCCTCATTCAGTACCAGCACTGAGAACAGATTGCCTACTGTAATCAAATCAGCAGTGCAACCGTAAACAGCAATGGTCTGGTTGGTTATCGGATAGTTTTGGTTATACATCGCCAGAGCAGCCCGCACTTGAGATGAAAGCGTTGCAGCATAAGCAGCATAGTAGGCAGGTGAGCTTACTCGCATTCCATCATCTTCAGCCTTTTCAAGTCTTGGGGCAATCATGACTAACAAGTCAGACAGTCTCAAGCTATCGGAGGCCAATTGACTCAACTCATTGTCCTTTTCAATATCTGCATTGAACGGCGCGTTATGCATGCTGTAATAAGCAAGGCTATCGAACACGCTCCTGTCCGATACAAAACCTGAGCCGAAATTGCGGAACAGCTCATAGCGATTCTTGATTAGCAACTCTTGGAACGCTATGCCCTTTTCAGGTTCATTGGCTGCTAATCGTAAAATGTCCTGATGAGTCTTAGTGCCTTCAGGCATATGGTCTCGGCTAGCAAAGCGTGCAACTGGCACTCCATGCTTCTCCGACCAATCAGTCATCAGTGTTGTCTTGCCTGCGCCATGGGAGCCGCAGATAACAACTTTAAAATCCTTGTAATTTTGCATGTAAGTAATTCTCTGTTAGGAAAGCTTCACCAATGCTCAATAAAGTCTTATCAAGCATTTTGTACTTTTCAAATGTTGTTTCTTGAATCTTCGCTACATTAGCCCAATCAAATTCACCGTCTGGTGTCTTGTCCTTGTAGCCTCGCAAATTAAGCTCTTCTACAATCTCATGCTCAACAGCCAATAAATCGGCTAATTTGACGATGAACTTGGTAATATCCGATACTTCAGACACGCCTAAGTCAGCAAGCACCTTGTCCTCGATAACGCCTAATGCTTTGACCAAGTCAGGGTTTTCACGTTTGACGACATACTTGACATCACCAGTAACGACTTCAGGCAAATCATGGCTTGCAGCATACTGGACGATTTCAAACTTCAAGTCATCCGTGAACGCGATACCATGTCGGTCGTAGAAGTCAATAATATCAAGGCAGATAGCCACTACCTCAGCATGGTGCTGGGATAAGGAACGGCGGTGCGCTCGGACGTTAACGCCTGACCAACGGTCAACGTGATGGGAGGCTTTTGTTAGATTGAAAAAGTTGTTGTAAGTCATGATATTTGTCCTATATGTACTCGATATGTTATTTGATTGGGCAGAACATGTCTGAATGCATGAACGCGGTTTTCAGGTCTTTGTTTGAAATGCTATCTACAGCCAGAAACATCAAGTCCTCTAACTCTTGTTTGTAGCTATCAACAGTGTTTTTCAACCAGACTTTTCGGGTTAGCTCGTAAACCAAAATCATCAGATAGTCTTTGATTAGCAAAGAGTGCTGGAAGATTGAGCCTCTCAACAAGTCTAAAGCAATTTCACGGAGTTTGTGTGGTACAAAGCGATTTTCATACAGGGTCTCAATCGCCTTCGCCATGAACATGCGTACAGCATTAACATACTCATCAGCACCTTTTAAGTCCTTCAGACTGCCTGTTACAGAATCCAGCTCAGGATAAGCCAATGCAGATTCATTCGCTAAGACGGCCTTGAATTGCTTCTCAGCCAAATTATTGCCCTTCTCAACTGCTACTGGGTCGTTAGCCAGATACACGTGCAGATTGTTTGAGAACAGCGTGTAATTACCAATTCCCTCAGCAAATTCGTCAGGATGTTTTTGGTGTAAGTACAACGCAGTTAGTTCCTGCAGGAAACTGAACTCAAAGAAGTTGATTGTAAACACGCCATAGCTGACGTCATTTGAACGGTTGATTACAGTCAAGTCCAATTGATTCGTCTCTTGATTGACGTCAAAGTACAGCATGTTGTTACATGACCTGTCCTTGATATGCGGTGTTCCATGATTGAATTTGATAGCGTCATACGATTCTTGGGCTGGGTCAAAGATACTCAAGACGGCTTGACGGGTCTGAGGGTTGGCCTCAAGATACTTGATAACGCCAGCCCATTGATTATGCTGATACAACATTGGGCCATAGGCTCTAGTCCAAGTTACACCATCGTCTGAATACAAAGGTGCGCGGTGTAGGAAGTATTCCAGCCAGCCTGAAATTACCTTAGAACCTGATAACACCCAAAAGGTCTCTGCAATAGCAGCAGCGATTGAGTTATTGCGCCCGTCAAGCGTAACATAACGCTCTTTCGGATTAGCAACGCAAATAGTCGCTCGCTTTACAGCTTTGGTTGTACCCTTCTCAGATTGAGTTACTGCGCCGTGAGAATCAATCAATCTCGCAGCTTGGATATACGCGTCATTTACATTCAACGCATTGATTAAGTGTGGCATGGTTATCCTTTCTGTTCGCCTGTTCATTATACACAAAGAACGATAAGGCCGAAAAACGCATTCACGAAGAAATTATTTTTCGGCCAGATAGCTAGACAGTAGAATCTTCTGAGAGGACAGCTGCTGATACGGCGTTGTACCCTTGATAGTGTCCGTTGTAGCCGTCTACCTCTAGCAACGGAATATCCAGCTGGTTGAACTTGAGTTGACCGATACGCTGGCCAGCTTTCAACACGATAGGATAAGGCGCAGAATTATACAATTCAAGAGTGACTGAGCCGTTGAAGCCTGGGTCAATGAAGCCTGCTAGTTGATGTTCCAAACCGACACGGCCTAATCTTGACTTCAGGCAGAAGTCAGCACATATATCCAGAGGAATTGAAAAGATTTCCGCAGTATGCGCCAGAATGAACTGTTGAGGTTGGAGGGTGAATGTCCCTCCCTCCTCAAGCTTAACCCAGTCAAAGTATTCCTCATTGCCTTCCAGCCAGCTTTTCAACGGCTCGGATTTACCGTTGGGAACCATTAGCTCACAACCAAGAGTTACATCCAAGCTTGCAGGATTGATTAGCTTGCGCAGGTCAAATACATCTCTGTTCTCAACCAGCCCTTTAGTAATCAACCGCTCGATATTGTAGCGCGACAGAATCATATTATTCTCCAGTCAAGATACGGTGAACAGACATAGCTTGGAATTGGGCGTCAGTCAAAGCGTTATGAGCAGCATCTGCAGACGGTCTAACTCGCGCAATCTTCGGGAACAGCAGTGTAGCTGTACGCATATCAAACACGTGATAGTATACCCAAGGCACTGTATGGCCTAGAATCTGAAGCCACGCAGAAATGATTGAAATATCATATCCGCTACCATTTCCCCAGACACCAATATCCTCTGAGATAACATTAGGCTCACCAGCTGCTGCTTTCTCGGCAATCAGACGGCGCAAGGCCTCTTTACACTTGCGGAAATACTCAAGGAATACCAATGCAGCATCTTCGTGCGACATTGTACCTGATAAAGCTTCGTTTCTGACTTCAGGATTCTGACTCCGCCACCAATTCAAGGTGTCTTCATCATGAGTGAAGCGTGAGTCCAGAGCAGGTCTGATTTTGATATAGCCGTCTGGAATCAGCCCTTTCAAGACACCCATAGTAGCAATACCAATAGTCAGAATCTGTACGCCATCTCTACCTTTCGATGGACGGCCTACAGTCTCTAAGTCAATCATCAAATGCGCAGAAGGCATCTTATTGTCGGTGAACTGTTTAAGGACTGGGACGTGAGCCAGACCAGGGTATTTCACCATACCTTCAGGCGTTTCCCTGTCCTTTTCCGTGATCAGAATTTCAAGGCAAGCAGGGTCTTGGCTAGTGAACGAATGCAGCATAAATAGCCCTCCCTGCGAAGTACAAGCCAATCAGCAATACAACCGCAATAATCGCAATATGCAATTTGTTGAACTCGCTAGTGTCTAACAATCCTTTAGGCTGTTCCGCTTCGGTCTTCGCCAAGTCCTTCAAAGCCAATGCTGAACGGTACAAGTCATAGCTACCAGACAAACTGTCTGCGGCCTTACTGGCTGTAAAGCAATCGTAAGCCAGTTGAGTCAGGTCGGTAGGAATATTCAGTGTACGACCACTTGCGGAAAGCTCGGTCAGGCTTTGAATAGCAGCTTCTCCCAAGATAGTCCGATTAGCCTGCTTGAGTACACGGTGAGCAGCCAATAACAAGGCAGCTTGCTCAGCGGTCAAATTTGGATACACAACAATCATATATCACTCCTTGTCTGTAATCCCATACGGCAATACAAGTCGAATGATTGCTGGGATAGGGATTCTAAACATCTTGTTGACCTCAGTCAAGTCCTCAGTCTTTGCTAGCAGGTCAGTCGTTTTCGGGTCAACATCTACACGCAAGTTGCTTACGGCAAATGGTGTCTGTATTCTAGCTCGGTGAATTGGTGTTCCCAGTTCAGTCATCGGCTCGAATCGGCCTAATGCTTCCAATGGCGCCAGCCCTAATCGGTTACAAGCAACCTTAGACAACAGCAAAATCTCTTCTGCGTCTGCCTCAGGATACTCAGCAAAGATTTTGGGCAGTTCAAGGTCTGTATATTGCTTATCATCAATCTTTACAAGAAAGCCTGTTACTGTCTCCTCAAGCGTCATAGTGAATCCTGTTGAACCGCAATTATCAAACTTAATCATGCTACTTTCATCCCCTTCGCTCGGAGTGACTCAATCATCTCCTTGTCGATAGCGTCAATCTGGTCTTGGTACATGATTGGGATTGAGCTCAACTTCAAACGGAAACTCAATGCGCCCAAGTCCTGCTCCAGATAAACGAAGCGCAGGCCGTCTCGGTCGAAACGATAGCCGATGACTTCATTTGTACCAGCCGTTCCTGCGAAATGCAATTCGCCAGAGTTATTGAGTACATCACGCGCTTCTGCAAACTGTTGCATAGTCAGGCGTGTTGAGCTCAAGTCAGTAAAAATCAGGTTTCGGACTTCGCGTAAGCCTTTTGCTTTCACCAACCAATCGAAGAATCGCGGGAAATTGTTATTGCTATGAATCTTCATGACTGCGCCTCGTCATATCTATGGAACTCTTCAAACCAGACACCATAGTGTCGGGCTATAAAGGCATGGTCAAACAACTCAACAAATCGCTTGTCCCTGTCAACACACGGTTGGCTAGGGCTGAAATAATGGCTTTTCAAGGCCAGGTTGTCGTGATGGTTAAGGTATTTTCCAAATGGGATCATTTGAGCGGGCAGGCAATAAATAACCACATGCTTGCCTTCAGCTAAAAGGCGTTCAGCCTCCTGTAACATGCGTTCTGTACGGCCTGTTTGTCTGTTAGGGTCTTGAAACATAGTCAGTTCCTTTCATAAGGTTTTGCTTGAAAAACATAAACGATTGATTCTAGCCAATCAACAATCTCAGGATTCAACGGCATAGTCTTGAATCCGCATCTGTATAGCATTGCTGAGTCGTAGATTTCGATAGGCAGTCGGACAGGCAAAGTCTCGAAGCCTGCTTGAGCGGTTTTCATCTTATCAACAATTGCTTTTGGGATAGGATAAGCCTGTTTCGTGCTGAATGGGACGGTCGGTTGCTTATAGCCAATGTCGTGACCAAACAATTCCTTATAGATGGCGTACATATCAACACCCAATCAATCCGCGTTTTCACGATACGCATTGACTTGAGTGAGACAGCATGGTCGAAAGTCTCAGCTGTAAGCAGCTTTCCAGTCTGCACGTCAAAAATAAATTTGTTGATAGACATTTTGAGTTTCCTGTCGGTTGAAAAAGATTGCCTCTTTAGGAATCGCCCTAACCCTGTTGCTAGCAGAAGCGTTGGAGAGGGGACGCTGAACTAGCATACTGCATGGAGGTAGGAGAGGTAATTGACACAAGGTCAAAGCGATTCCGAAAAAGAACTGGTTACCATTATCCAGCGTCACTGAGCTTTCGCCATGACGGATTTTCTATACATTAAGTCTGGAGTGATAGGTAGGCTTTATTTTACTTTGCGCCTACCAGACAAAGTCTGGAGTCAACTTGCTCATCACAGCCAGCTAGAAAATAGGCTAAACTAACAGGCTGCAGTCAACAGATTCAACTGTTGAAAATAAAGGAACTAATATGCTAAATGCACCAATATTACCATTTATGTCTCCCGCATATTGGCGGACGGGATATGCAACCCCTTGCAGAAAATCAATCAGCTACAGATTTCAGTCATCATAGCTTTATACAACTTGTTTCTTTTGCGAACAGACTCAATTGAAGTGTTCATAAATACAGGATGTTTGTTGACAATTATTTCTGCAATCTCGCTCGGAGTTTTCGGACAAAATTCATAGTCAATCATCCTAGTATCCCCGTCAACTACCAAATAGCTCTTACCTTCTCCCCATGCAGACCAGTAAAAGAAGTCACAATCTAGCCCATCTAACACATAGGCATCGTCTTTATCTTCAATGTAAAAGTATGTTATGCCTCTTCTCCCTCTAATAGGGAGATGCATCACAAAATACGGATTTACAGATGAGTCCAACAAGGCCTTTGGTTCTACTGGAACTTTCTTGTGATAAGCTCCTTCCATCAATGATATAGCAAAGAAGCTTATCCAAATCCCAATCCCAGCAGACAACGCTAGGGTGAGTCTAGGCTCTGGCAATACTATTGACCAATAGCCTACTAGCATAATGACAACGGCTATAACAGACGCAATCAAAATAAGCTTAGTATTGAGGACATACGTGTGCCATCTCGTTGAGGATTTGCTGTAATACGCTCGAAACTCGCCTGTTTGACGGTTCATCTTCAGTAGCGTATCAGTCATTGAGCGACTCCATGTATTTTGCAAACTCTTCTGAGTCGGAGCTTTGAGCAGGCTCAATCGCGTCATAGTATTTTGAAGTGCCCTCTACAGTCACGGACAATTCTTTGATAAACTCGTCAACATCCATGTTAACATCACGGAAATTGTTGATTGAGATACCAGCGGAAATACGGCTTCGCTCAAATTTCAATTCGTCAATCTTCGCAAGGATTGAGGATTTTGATTCCTCCCAAGAGTCAATCTGGGATTGAATGCGTGCCAAGAAGTCTTGTTTCTTACCTAACAACACTTTAATGCGGAATGCTTCACGCGCTTTGCGAGGGTCTTTAGATTCAGCTGCGCGCAACTCTTGCTCCAGTCCTTTCAAGATACTTGTATGCTGCTTCACTTGTTCTTGAGTATCCGACTCAACGGACTTGAGTTGAGCTTGCTCGATACAAATGCTCTTGAGATGTTTATTCAGCTTGTCAATTTCACCCTGAATATACTGTTTCGCTGCGGAAGAATCAGAGCTAATCATGTCCTTAACAGCACCGTTAGTTCTAGAAGTGAAAATGGCTTTTACAGCTTTAAATACGTTCATTTGATATGTCTCCTGACTAGGTTGATAATAGTAGCTTTAAATCTCGCTCACCAATTTTAATTTTTAAGCTTTCCGCAAGAATCTTAGCGTTGAGACACTTTATGTCGCTTCGCGCAAGACTTTCAAGGCTGAAGCGTCAACATTGTAGCGTTTCAGCAACATCTTTTTAACAGATGACTTGCTAGGCAATTCATTCGGGTCAACTGTAATCTTGTCTTCAATCAGCTTTGCGCCTTGTTGAATCTTGAAATACCAAGTTTGAAACATCATGACTTCCTCAATCGTTATTAATCTGGTGGGTGCCGCAGGACTCGAACCTGTCTGCCTACCGTTTATGAGACGGCTGCTCATACCTCATGAGCTTGACACCCTGCTTAATCTGGTGCTTGGGATACTTTATCGCTCAAGCTGTAACTGTATATTCTGTTCACCAATTCTAATTTTTATGAATTAGCAATTTTTATTTCAAATCTAATTCTTCTTTGACGCGTTTGACTACATCTGGAACAAAGCCGTCCAAGACTTCAGCCGCGTCAAAGAAGAATGTAAGCGTCAAAACGCATTTGCAATTCTTTCAAGGCCGTACTAGTTTTGCGTTTGCCTCCTTCTGAATTGAAGATATCAACCATTGTTTCTGCTACTGCTTGAGACAGATAGTAATTTGTCTGATGAATAGCACCCTCAAGGATTTCCATGCGGGTCTCATAGTCTTTAGTCTCAGCAATGACCTCATCTCGTATTGCGTCAGGGATTCTATCCAAGATAGCCAAAGCCAATTTATTGTCGGTCTCTTCGGCTTCTCTTCTCAATTCGTCCAAAGTGCTGTTACTAAACATCATGTTCGCATTTCCTCAAGAGTGCTATTCATAAGGTGATATTCCACTCACCAATCTTAATTTTTAATTGACCACTTCTGCTCAAGAACTAAGGCGCACAGCCCAAGCATACGGTCGGTTGTCGTCTTGAGATAAACAACTTTTCCGCTAGGATAGGTAGCCAAGTCACCTGTATCTTGAATCCCTAACACTGTTGCTTGAATGCCGTATGAGTCAGACACTACTTGAGTGCCCTCTCGCAGTTCATCAATCCTTAGCATTGCTGTCATTGTGCTTGTAGAAGGCTTCATAGGCCTTGTAAACAGAATCAACGGTCACTTCGGATAACCCCTCAGCCAGACGCAAGGCTTGGGCGTTATCTTCAAGGCCGTTCACGAATTTGCGGTATGTACCGTCATTGTAGCCGTTATTCTGGCGTAATCTGTTCAACGCATTCTTGACGACATATCGGGTGTACAACTCATCAAAGCCCATCCCGATTCGTTGGCAAAGACGCAAAAATTGCTTCACGGTATCGGGATTGCGATTGAGCATAGCATTGATGAATGGTGTAACATTCTTGTCGTATTCAGTATTAGGCTTGAGTGACTTCTCTTCTACACCGTCAACCACAAATGCGATATGCTGTCCCAACGGTCTCACGCGGTCTTCAAAGTTGAATTGCGCGGTCAGTCGGAATAACAACTCAGGCTCAATCAGGTCAGACAGCAAGAAGTGCCAGATATCAACCAGTTCAGTCTTAGCATTCTCAATATCAATATCCTGATGCTTCCACCATTTGTAGCCTACTGATTCAAGGTATTCACCTGTTTCAGCAATGATTGCATTAGCCCAAGAATTGCCCTTAGCATACCATTCTGCGCCCTGCGTTACAACATTGTTCTCGTGCTGCAATCGTAGCATCGTCAGCACTTTGTTGAGTGTATTCATAGTTTTCCTTTCTAGGTTTCCTGCGGTTGTTCCGCTCTCACAATACACAAAGAACGAAAGGACTGAAAAGCGCATTTTCTTTAAAATAATTTTTGATTTTTCGATAAGTCGTTGTTTTGCTTAAGAAGAAAGTTTATTCAGGCTTCAGTCTCTGCTCTTGACTGAACCCTCTCACAATACACAAAGCACCGTGAGATGAAAAAGCGCATTTAACGCTAAAAATTTTTCGATTTTCCTGCAGCAGCATTCGGAGCGGTCGGACGGCTAGGCAGAGGGACAGCATGCACTGCTAATTTGCAATATGAAGCTTGTAACGGTTGGGTTTCGTACATAAATACAAGATTTTGGCTAAAAATTTCCTTGCGAAAACAATCGACTATCCACGAAATAGCCAATTCCAATGTCATAGATGTGATACAATATCAACACACGAGTTATATGATAAATCTAATAGAGAAGAACAAGCACTTACATGACTGATACCCCAATCCTCAATCTAACAAACAGCCATGAGACTGGAATCCTCAATTCTCAACCCTGATGACTGACTAAAGTCTTAGCTATCTAGTCTTCTGCCTGCTTGTGTGATGAGCAGGCTAGAGATGGGAACAAACATTCATCCTACTGATGATTACAGTCATTGACTGATGAATCTTGCTACTGGCTGTTGAGGATTGAAATCTGAATCTTGTAACTACTGGGAATCCGAACATAAAACCAAGATTTTGGCTAAAAATTTCCCTGATTTATTAGAAACTTATCCACGAAATAGCCAATTCCAATGTCATAGATGTGATACAATATCAAACACGGATTATATATTATCTCTAATAAACGATAATTCAACCACTCACTCAACCTACATGAGACTGCTACAGCCATGAGAGTGAAATCAATCATTCTTCTGCTGACTGATTTTCTTCTTACAATCATGAGCCCAAAGCAAGGATTTCTCCGACCGAAAACACTCATGCACTGAGATTGAAAAACATGATACTGTTCTGCTTGCTGTGTGAGTGTGAGCAAGCAAGAGATGGAAACAATCAAACAGTCATGAATCCTGAGGTGTGAGCTACTGATTTGAAAACTGAAGCCTGTAGGGAACAGGAATAGGAACATAAATACAGGATTTTGGTTAAAAATTTCTATTGAGAATCAGAAACTTATCCGCGAAATATACGATTTCAATGTCATAGATGTGATACAAAATAGATAACAACAACAGATATAATTATTAAAAGAAACAAACACGATTATTCTTCTGCTGCACACTCACTCAGCTAAGGAATCAGACGGCCTAAAGACTGAAATCAGTCATCATGAAAGAATCTTCTCAACCCTGCTGAAGCATGAAACTGAAAATCAATCAATGACTGATGAAACTTGAGGGTGCTAAGCAAAGATTGAAAACTGAATCTTGGCCTAGACAGAATCTCGAACATAAAACCAAGATTTTGGCTAAAAATTTCCCTGTATTTTTAATCAATTACCAACGAAATAAACGATTTCAATGTCATAGATGTGATACAATATCAATCACAAGTATTAATATAACTAATAGACTTCTAACTTGAACCCTCATTCATTCTCACCCTTCTTAATCCATCAACACTCATGAATCCTAAATCTCAAGCCATGAGCTTGAAATCCTCAATTCTCAACCCTGTTGACTGATTGAAAACAGGAACAAGGAAAGCTCTGCCTGCGTGTGAGTGTAGCAGGCAAGAATCCTAACAATCATGCACTGGCTGAATTGAAAGCAAACATTCAGCCCTGTTCTTCTCAACCCTGCTGAAGCAAGAACTAATAAACATGAAAACAGCCCTGCTGCGTTATCAGAGGGCTGATATTTCGGACTGATTAAAAATTAGCCAAAATTCCGCGAAAATTAGCTGGGTAGGAATCTTGCCCAAGCCGTTTACCATTCAAGCCCGATAAAATCGAAACTAGACTGCTCTGCGCTTGAATACGGCTGTGAAGCCGAAAATCACCGACTTAAGAAAGCCTTGCTGGAGGCCTGTTTGGCTTCGTCTAGCAACTTGTACGCCAATTTTCGGCCTGCTGTACTAATGGCCAGCTTGACGGTCGGTGCAAGATTGGGTTCATATGCTCCGTCCATAGTCTTGATGTAGCAGATTCTGAAATTCAACTGTTGATTAGCAGCTGTCTGTCTCAAGATACTTTCAAATGCTGGCGGGGTCATGATTTCATACACCGACAAGACGATTGACCGCAACAATTCTGCATTCGTCTCATCCAGCCGCACATTCAACAATTCCTGGGGCAATTGGATGTATCTGTCCAAGTCCAGCGGTCGGATACCGCAGGGGATGTTAATCAGATTACTTTCAGGCACTAGCTTGTTGTAATCCTCAATTGACGGGAACAGCTTGGCGGATAGCCTGTTCTGCCAATAGCGTGATGATTTCATGTAGTGCAGCTGCTCTTCTGAAAGCTCAGCCCATTGTTCCTTGACGGGTCTCAATAACGTCATGATTGCGCCCTCCCAAAATTGGGGTGACGCAGTCTTTTTGGGACATCATATCTCGGAGCAAATTGAGGGTCATCTAATGCAACAGCCGTCCAATAGCCATTGCGCTGAACTATCTGGTACTCGCAACCTAGCTCAACATCGCCAAAACGGCCAGCTAGAAACTCAAATAGCAACTGATGAGCTTTAGTCATAGCCTGGTCTGTCGTAACGTTAGGAACAGCCGATATAGCCCGATAGCCGTCAAGTAGCTTGACTTCTGTATCGGGGTCTATCTCAACCGTCATAATCTCGTGAAACAGCATGTACTACTCCTTATTGACGGTTGTACTGTTTCCATAGCGCAAACATATCATCCCATGAACCTAATTCCATGAGCAATACGCTGAATTCAACCGACTTGCCGTCAATTACATACATGCCAGGACATGTTCTGTTCAAGTGTTCGTTGAATTGGGTTGTTTGATTTGCGTTCATCATTTGCCTCCTAAAGATTGAATGGCCTGGTTGAAGTCGATAGCTAGCTGTACGGCCTTAACAACTAGCTCCTTGTTAGTCATCCTGCTGTACTCACCTGAGGTAACCATGCTATTGAGCAAGACATTAGCCCTTGACTCAACAGACTTGTCAGACGGTAGGATAGCGGTATTGTAATCAATCTGACTAGCAGCCCAGATAGTCTCAATCTGAGCATGCTTGAAAGAGATAGGCTGGCCTGAATAGCTCTTGCCTGTCTTCTCACGAATCTTGAAGACACCATAGCAGTAACAAGCATCAATGCTAATCTGATTGACGGCCAGTATGCAGTCTGAGCCTGCTAACTGGACGAAGAACCATGCACCGTGACTACAAGTCATATACTTCCATGTGCTAAAGTCTCTGGCTGCTGTTCCCTCGTCTGGGATAGTCGTGATTCTGTTAACAACCTGCATTTCAGCCTACCTTTCAATTGACGCGTTCGTGTATCGTCTTGAATTTTACAATCAGCCCATTATCAGCCTTGAAATGTCTCGGCTTAATCCATGTCATAGCAGCTGTAGCCAAATTATTGAATAGCAGAATCTCCATGACTACCTTGCCTAGCTCTAATGTCGCTAAAGCAAACTGTTTGTCTTTCTCACGCTTCATCTCAATCAGATGAAAGGTCTTTTCGGCCTTTAGCTCTTCATAAATCTCATGCTGCAACTTAGTGCCTGGGACTTTCGGAGTGCGTTGCAAGGCTTCTTTCAAGTATGATTGAGTCGGTAATGTCGCATAGCCCTCAACTGCGATATCGACACTCGGCACTTCGATATATGGCTGAGGCTCTGCAAAAGGTTCAGAAACCGTTTTTGGCTTATAGAAGCCGTAAGCGTCAACGCCGTATCCCGACAACTCATAGTATGGCGAAGGCGTTTTGAGCTTACCCTCGTCTCGTTTTGACAGGATAAATCGGATTACTTCCAATTCTGCTTTTAGTCGGTAGGCATTCATATAAACCGCTTTGATACCGTCAAAATCATTCGGCTTCAAGTCTTCTTGACTGACGATATCAAGCCCACACAGAGGGATATGTACTTCATCTCCATACACCTTGTACACATACCCATTCTCATCCAGATAAGGCAGCAATTCCTTGCTTGTAACCAATGTCGGCATATTCAGTTTGCCGTCACGGATAATCGACAGATTGCGATAAACACGGACAACATGTTTCTTGCCGTTAGGTTGAGTGAGGATAGCGTCAGCTGCATACATCAGATTGAGGTTAGCGCGTGAACGATTCGGCACGATTTCAACACGGTACAGTTTGTCTCGGACAATATCAACTGTTTCACCCTGCCAGTCGGTCGTTTCGGCCTTAGCTCGCTGAGTTATCACTTTTGACTTGTAGGGGTTCACCAATGCCTTATGCTCAATAATAGCAGCCATGAGGTTCATGAGTGTCTTCTTGTTTGAGTAAACCAGCACTTTATCTTCGCAAGGCTTTTCGACTTCCTCTTCGCTTTGAGGCTCACCCAAGATAGCTTCAATCGCCTTATCAGGATTCTGCAATGCTTCTGAGCTCAACACGAAATTAGCTAAGTCTTTGCGACGCAGATTGTAGGCGCAGACATTAGCAGCTGAAACAGGTCTGCGTTTGAAGATAGCAACAGCAATCTTACGAATGACGCTTTCAGGCACATCTTTGCAATTTGTATAAACAGCCTCAGGCGCACCCAATAGGCTTGAGAAAGACTTGCCCTTGTAATTGCGACTGCGGTATTGACGCGGAATCAGGAACAGTTTGGCAGTATCTGACTGAGCCAAGTCTTTGAGGTCAGTAGCAAATTCCATTTCATCTAGGTCAATGCCTGAAATGCTACTGTCTGTTGTTTGCAGTTTGAATCGGGTATCAGCATCCATTAGGACAGCTTCAAACCGTACACCTGAAAGCTGTATCAGGAAGAGTGTTGGGTTCATAGTTCATCACCTATCTGTCGGGTTGTAGGCTGTTATCTTTCAACAGCCAGCGGTAATTTTTAAATCAGTCGCTGTTGTCCTGCTTTCAAGTACCAAGTCAATACTCCTGCAGACACGCAGAGGAAAGACTCAACGGCTCGTTGTTTTGAGAGTGTAGCGAAGTTAGCAGGGTCACAGAACATGATTTCAGGTTCATCTTGCTCAGGGTATTTCAGCTTCACAAGAAACAAGTTATCCTCAAGTTCATGCTCAGAAAAGACTTCAGTCATTTCAGGTAATGTTTGCTCAACCATCAATTGATGTTTGAAGCGCGGTAGCAGTGTATTGTTCAGTTGCATAGTGTTGTCTCATCATTTGGTTGAATATGATTTATAGTCTCATTGACCAACTATAATTTTTATCAGCCCGTCAGTAGTAGGTTCAGTCGGTCGGAGGAATCCTTGAAGCTAAGATTTTAGTCTCATGGCTGATTGATAAGGATGAGGGGCTGATTCATGACTGTTGTTTCTTTATTAGTTATATTATATAATCTGTGATTTGATATTGTATCACATCTATGACATTGAAATCGTATATTTCGTGGATAACTTCTTGAAAAATAGCAGGAATTTTTAGCCAAAATCTTGGATTTATGTACGGAATCCCAACTAATACAAGATTCAACTTTCAATTCCTGCTATTGCTCAGCCTAAAGCACTGGGTTATCCATCACTGCGTTTCAGTCGCTTGCTCAACTTCTCACTCACGCTGCTAGTCATCTCAGCTTGCTGGCCTGGTACAGGCTTGTCGCTTGAGGGCTTCGTGTAGTTATGTTTGTTCTTCTGGTCACGCTTGAAGTCAGCCTTGTCAATCCCCAGCTTTGCTTGCAAGTCCTCTTGAACTTCTGACCATGTTCTGGACTTACCCTCAGCAAGATAACCAGCATGAATGTCTGCATAAGTCTTAGACAGCCCTAAAGCAGGGTCAGACACTTTGATTTCACGCAACAGTTTATCCTTATCAACCAGCCCTGCTTGCATGTAGGTGACGAAGTCAGTGCGTGATTGCAGCTTATGCGGAGCAGCTACCAGCCACATGAGTGCTAGGTCTAACGGTTGAGCAACTGGGACTTTGACTCCAAACATCATGCGCGGTTTAGCTCGGTGAACGGCTGAGGCGTAAGGGTCAAAGCCGATATTGAACAGCAGGTCATAAGTCTTAGTCTTGCCACCGCCTTGAGCAGCTTTCATCTGATACTGCCCAGCACCTACTTCCTTGAAGTCAAATTCGTCTGCTAAGGCTTCCATGACTTCATCTTCGTCTGAGATGACTAGCAAGTCTAGGTCTTGAGTTGCTCTCGGTTTGGGTGCATATTCGTTGTAGGCTAATCCACCCACGATACAGTACTCAAAGTCATTCTCAGTCATGACTGTTATCAGTCGCTTGAACTGGGACTTGAAGTCTTTGTAGCCTAATGCTTCATATGCTTTGAGTAGCTCGGCACTTCTGGACATACATTTCCTTTCAATTTGAAAACTGGCTAAAATCGCCAAAATTAACGCGGTTAGAACGCTGCTTGGGCGAATGCTTGCTCAACTCGTTAAAAGTTGCTCTCGGTCGCTGCTAGGCCGTCTATTACGCGTTTTCGGTAAATTCTCATCACTCGGTCTTGAATAACGTCTCCGTGACAGGGATGAGGGCTACACCAGCAGAATAATCGGATTTCATAGCCTTTCAGCAATTCTTCAACTAATCTACTGATAATCTTGTATTCTCTTGATTGGGTATCAGCCAGCTGCTTATCAAGATATTCAGCATACAAAGGGATACACTTGCCTCTTCCATGTTCTTCAACAGTAAAAGGATTTCCCAAGCCGATAGCTTCATAAGGCGGTGCTGAGCCCCTTCCTATGTAATACTGTTTAACTTGAGGATTCTGGTCGTAGCTCATCTTGCGGATATTTTCAACTGTAATCCTGCTCATATTGTCCCTCCTTGAGTCTTGATATCTGTTCAGCCAGTGCTAATTTTCTCAGTCAGCTCAGTCTCAGGTTTCATGCTAACATGACTGATTGAGGGTTCGGTCAGCAGAAGAATGTATGATTGTTTTCATCTCTAGGCTGACCAGTCATCAGTCAGCTAGATGGTCGGAGGGATTTTCGGCTCATGACGGTTAATCGGATTCTTGCCTGCTACACTCACACGCAGGCAGAACAATTTCATGATTTCAGCCTCATGGCTTGAGATTCTGTTTTCAATTTCATGATTTCACTCTCATGGCTGTTCTCAAGTCTCAAAGATTAATTTATTAGTTATATAATACCTGTGGTGTTGATATTGTATCACATCTATGACATTGAAATCGTATATTTCGTGGATAACTCGTTGTAACTCAATAGAAATTTTTAGACAAAATCTTGGACTTATGTACGGAATCTTGGCGGGTACAGAATCCAGATTGCAGTTTCTGTATCCCAGCAGCAAGATTCATCAGTCAATCATTGATTTCCCTCTAATTGCTCAAGCAAGGATTTCAGTTTGTTCCCTTCCTGCTGACTCAGGCTCCATACGGTCGGAGAAAGCCTCAGCAGTCTCAAATTTCTGTTTTTCATGCTCATGGCTGTAAAGTCTCAATTCAGGGCTTGGTTGAGTGTTGAAGAGGGTGTCAGGGTTGTTATTCTTCTATTAGATAATATATATATAATATTTGTGGTTGATATTGTATCACATCTATGACATTGAAATCGTATATTTCGTTGGTAAGTTTCTAATTCGCCAGAAGAATTTTTAGACAAAATCCTGTATTTATGTTCCGATTCCCAGCCGTTACAAGCTTTGTATCGCAACTCAGCAATAAAAAAGCCCTGCTAGCATGAAACTAACAGGGCTGGGGTCAGGCATGACTGTAGGCTAACGGAACAACTCAGGGTGAGCCATCTCAAGGTCGATACAAGTGTTGCGGTAGTTAGGGTCAATGAAGGCATCTACTGACTCATTGCCCTCTTCATCCACGATTATCAGTTTCAAGCCTAAGACTGTTGAGCGTGTATTATTCATGTAATACTCTTCCATTACAATCAATGTCTCACCATCACGGGATTCCACCTGGTCTTGAGAAAACTCGCAGTCAAGATTGCCGGCATATCGCTCTAACTCGGAAAGCTCGCATTCTACCAAGTTGTCAGGGATAAAATCCTCCATCATTCAATCTCCCCTGCTTTGTTGGTCCAGTGTTGGGTTGTAATCGCGTCAATTTCGTCTTGAGTAGCAAGCACCCATTCAGTTATGTTGAATGGCAATCCGTTTATAAACTTCAACCCTAGAATCGGGCTAAGTGTTAAGAATTGCTCAGGGACAGACAATATCGTTTTGCCTTTGCCGATAAAGTAACCAGGGCTGACAAATTGAGACAGTTCTTGTCCACTTGAGCAGCTAAGAATAATGAGGTCTTTATCCTTTGCGGGGCGTACAGGATTACCGTCTTTCAGATGCTTGAGGGCTTCTTCTCGGTCGAATGTCTCGCTCTTCAATTTAGTGAAAGCCAACTGAGCTAAGTAGGCAATCCTAACCATCTCATACTGCTTAGTCTCAATGGAAGATTGTCTGACTGTTGCGTTATCAACTGCGGCTCTGAGCTTAGCAAGACACTGCTCTACTGTCCAATTTGCAATCGGGATATTACAGCTTTTCTCAACTGTCTCGTTCTCAATCAGGTCAATGACCTTGTGGGAAAATTCGCTCCAGTCTCTGCTTTCTTGTTCAGTCATCATATTCACGTTCCTTTTTCAGCATAGCTTTAGTAGCAGCTTGTTTGATTTCATCATCTCTTGCTAGCACCCATTCGGTATAGGTCGGCAATTCTCTCGTGAGTGTTACTTCGCTGGATTGCCAGACAACTATGAAATGGTCTTTAAAAGGTAGCGAGGGCATGTGTTCAAGTGTGGTATAATCTCGATTGATGAATCGAGATAACGCATCACCCTCGCAGACAGTTAAGACAACAAGACAGGGTTCATGAGCAGGCCGTACAGACTTGCCCTGCTTCAGATATTCAACGGCTTGTCGGGTACTGAAAGGCTTCAGTCTTTCCCAAGCCAGTTGAGCTGAGTGGGCAGCTGCGAAGCATTCTTGCTTACGGGCATCCAGATATTGCGGGCTGTTAATCCGTGCACCAGCCCTGCGGATACCGCCCGTGAGGGTCTCTAATGAAAGCCTTTCTTGCGATTCAACCGCCATCTCAGAGATGTTAGCTTTGATATACTCAGCCACTTCTGTAGCAAAGTCATTCCAAGCTTTGAGTTGTTGTTCAACTTTAGTCATCGGCTTCTTCCTTCCTTGAGGGCAGTCTAGTTTTCCGACTAGACTACCCTACGGTTGATTATTTGGGTTTACCTTCTACAACTTTACCAGAGTGTACACCCAATACGGTATAAGCGCAAGTGCGGGCTTTCTGGCCGTTGTAGTCGGTCGGTACAGACACGAAGTCCTCAGGAGCAACAGACACCTCAAGGATTACGCTGTCTCGGCCACTGCCATATTGCTCAGCGTATTCCAACGCGCCGACATGTAAGCCATGAGAACAGGTCTGATCTGGGTCATCGTTGACTTCTTCACGCGGCATGGTAATAGTTGCGCCGATTTTGTTCTTAATCTTGTTTGAGTACAAGTCATACAAGTCTGGTCGTACAGCCTTGTAAGCCAAAACTGAGCCGTCTTCACGCAATTTGATACAGTTATGCTCCAAGAACATGAACAGGGTCTCAAACACGCGTTTGCTAGGATTCTTCGCCAGACGGTTGAAGAAGGCAATCACGCGGTCGGAATCCTCAGGCTGAGAAGCCAGTACAGGTTTGATAGTGCTGTAAACTTCTTCAGGGACTTTCTTGTCTTGAATATACAATACGCCGTCTTTTACAACCCAGCCATCAATTCCTAAGCTGTCCGCAATTTCAGCGACTGTAGCGGATTCAAAGTAAACAGCCAATTGCTCAGGTTTGAAGTTTTCACTAGCAACCAATTCTTCAATCTCTTTGAATGATGGTTCAGCAGCCGTAAAGACTTTAGTGGCGATGTCTGAGCCTAATTCACGGAACAGGTACAAGGTTGAGGTGAACATGCTGTAGGAATATTTCGGCTTTGGTGCGGCCTTTTTAGCCTTAGATTTTGCCTTCGGTTTTGCTTTAGATTTGGGCGCGGATTTGTCCTTGGTATTCCCTACAGAAGCCGTATTTTTGGCCTCAGAAGCTGAACGTTTTGTTGGGGCTTTACCAGCCACTTTTTTCGATTTAGTCGATTTTCGGGCTTTTGTAGGGCGGTCTGCTTTCGGTTTGTCGGGTGCTGGGGTATCAGCTGTTTCAGGGTTTTGTCGGGCTAACTCTGCATAACGGCGCAGGGAGCGGTCAGAAACGCCAGACTGCTCAACAAATTCTTTCTTGGTACCAGCTTCGACAGCCGCAATGTAATCACGGCCAAGCTGGATGCGTTGTTCAGTTGTTAATTTCATGGTGTTTTGTCCTTTGATCAAGAGGATTATTCAACAGCCTCAATCTACAACAGACTGAGGCTCAGAATTCAGTTATGCGGGCTTGCAGATAGGAAACCAACGGTCATGTTTGGTGTCGTAGAATTTACCGTTATTCTGGAAGAACATAGCATTCGTTACAGCCAGAGGCGCATTCAGTTCACGGCGGTCTTTCAATTTTGCTAAAGCCCAAGCTTTGAATTCTTCAGTCAAGTCAGACACTTTGATATTGAAGCTTTCGGCGATTTGACGGAGGGTTGTTTGCGGTTTCATATTGATTTCCTTTAAGTAGGTTGAGATACCATGTCTATGAGCTGATATCTCAACCGCCAATCTTAATTTTCTGCTTTCTTAGTGACTTCTAAGCCGTGTTTGTCCATGTAGGTGTTGAAGCTTTCGGGCAGGTGTAGTCGGAGGACATTTTCAGGCTTCTTCACGTATTCTTTCAGCCATTCGGTCGCTTCAGCTACTGTTTTCTCAAAGTCGAAGCCAATCAATTCGTTGCTCTGGGTCTTATTGCTTGAGAAGTAGGAAGTGTAAACC